>WPCG01175513.1_pt1 | contig 90695 bp, 90 predicted proteins | sample 5403311 | NCBI WGS metagenome assembly WPCG01 (sample SAMN12869467, study PRJNA574797) | sludge metagenome | isolation source: wastewater treatment of Control | place: China:Beijing | collected 2019-05-17 | reverse complement strand
CTGCGGCGGGGGATAAAGTACGCGCCGCTGGCTACGTAGCTCAGCTGGTTAGAGCACATCACTCATAATGATGGGGTCCCCTGTTCAAATCAGGGCGTAGCCACCAGAACCGCAAAACCCGGCGCCTCAGGCGCCGGGTTTTTTGTATGCGCTCGACCTGCGGCGCATCCTGCCTGGCCGGACAGGCTCACGCCAGGTCAGCGCGATTGCAGAAGGCGGCCAGCACCCGGGTCAGGTACTCCACATCGCGAGCCCCCGCGGTCTCGCGGATGGAGTGCATGGCCCACTGGGGGGCGCCCACATCCAGGGTGGGCACCCCGAGCTCGGTGGCGGTGATCGGCCCGATGGTGCTGCCGCAGCCCATGTCGGCACGGGTCACGAAGGTCTGTACCGGCACCGCCGCCTCGCGACACAGGTCCCGGAACATGGCCGCGGTGGCGCTGCTGGTGGCGTAGCGCTGGTTGGCGTTGACCTTGATCACCGGCCCGCCGTTGAGCGCCGGCCCGTGGGCGGCGTCATGCTTGTCGGTGAAGTTGGGGTGCAGCGCATGGGCGTTGTCGCAGGAGATCATCCGCGACGCCTGGATCAGGCGCACGAAGGCCTCCTCCCCTCCCCCGCCGAGCTGCTCCACGACCCGGCGCAGCACGTCGCCGAGGAAGGGCCCCTGGGCCCCACAGGCGCTGGCACTGCCCACCTCCTCGTGATCGTTGGCCACCAGCACGACGCCCTGGCTGCCGTCCGAGGCGAGCAGCGCCTCCAGGCCGATAAAGCAGGAGAGCAGGTTATCGAGCCGCGCACTGGCGATCAGCTCGCCCTCAACGCCAACGCGAGCCGGGGGCTGCATGTCATGGAAGCCCAGCTCGAAGTCGAGAATCTCCACCCCGTCAAGACCGTGCTGCTCGGCGACCCAGCCCTTGAGCAGGCGCTCCAGGTCGGCCTTCTCCCCCCCTTGCAGGAAGACCGGCGCCATCTCGGTCTGGGCGTTGATCGGCCGCCCCTGATTGACGTCGCGATCCAGGTGAATGGCCAGGCTCGGAATGATCGCCACCGGACGGTCGACGCTGAGCAGGAGCCCCTGGAGGCGACCGTCGGGATGTCGCACATGGAGGCGCCCCGCCAACCCCAGGTCTCGGTCAAACCAGGGGGCCAGCAGCATGCCGCCATAGGTCTCGACGCCGAGCTGCAGCCAGCCGGCACTGGTCTGGGCAGCGCTGGGCTTGAGGCGCAGGCCAGGGCTATCGGTGTGGGCGCCGATCATGCGCAGCGCAGCGAGCTCCCCTTCGGGCAGCTGCAGGGCAACGATGGAGGAGTCGTTGCGGGTCACATAGACGCGCTCGCCGGGCGAGAGCCGCCAGCCGTCACACTCGTCCAGGCGACGGAAGCCCGCCGCCTCGAGGCGGGCGGCCATGCTGCCGACGGCATGCCAGGGGGTGGGCGAACGGCGCAGAAATTCGAGCAGGCGCTCGATGAGGTCGTCCTGGGACATGAGATCCTCTACTGACTAACAGGTGTCATGGGATGACGGGGGAAGCTGCTACAATACTCCTTCGGTCCGCGCAACTCGCGGGCCCGAAAAGGGTCAAGGGAACTAGAGTGTACATGAAACCGGGAGTGCTTCATCGATGAGCCTGCTTGCCCACCTGGCACGTCCAGCCGCCGCTCTGGTCGGCCTGCTGCTGGTTGCCGGGGTTGCCCTGGCGCAGCCGCAACCCACCGACGCCCAGCGTCAGGCGGCCGTCGAGGTCGCCGAATCGCTGCGCTATGGCCACTACGCCGACATCAGCCTGGATGACGCCTGGTCGCACCAGGCCTTCGAGCGCTATCTGTCGGTCCTGGACGGCCAACGCGCCTTCCTGCTGGCCGAGGATGTCGACGACTTCCGCCACCTGGAAGCGCGCATCGACGACGCCCTCTTCGAGGGCGACCTTAACGATATCTACGCGCTTTACCACCGCTATCACGAGCGCGCCGAGTCACGCTTCGAATGGCTGCTGGAACGGCTCGACGAGGGGCTGAACTTCACCTACGACAGCGACATGCGCCTCGAGCTCGACCGTGACGAGGCCCCCTGGGCCGAGAGCATCGAGGAGCTCGATGAGCTCTGGTTCAAGCGCCTCAAGAACGCCGCCCTCACGCTTGCCATCAGCGGCCAGGACGATGACCAGGTTGAGACCAACCTGCGTCAGCGCTACGAGGGGCAGCTCAGCCGGGTTCGCCAGACCAACGAGGAGGACATCTTCGGCCTCTTCATGGCGGCGGTCACCAGCAGCATCGACCCCCATAGCGGCTACCTCTCCCCCCGCCAGGGCGAGTCCTTCGATATCCAGATGCGCCTCTCACTGGAGGGCATCGGCGCCATGCTGCAGTCCGACGGCGAGTACGTGAAGGTCGCAAGCCTGGTGCCCGGCGGCCCCGCCGACCGCGCCGGCGTACTGGAACCCGCCGACCGCATCATCGCCGTCGGTCAGGAAGAGGGCGAGATGGTCAACGTGGTGGGCATGCGCCTGGACAACGTGGTGGACCTGATTCGCGGCCCCAAGGGCTCAGTGGTGCGCCTTGACGTGGTGCCCGCCCAGGCGGTGGACATGACTCGCTCGCGGGTCGTCGAGATCACCCGTGACACCGTGAACCTGGAGGATCAGGCGGCCCAGGGCAAGGTGATCGAGATCGAGCGGGATGACGGCATGCACCGCATCGGCGTCATCAAGATCCCCACCTTCTACGTGGACTTCGATGCCTGGCAGGCGGGCGAAGAGGATTTCCGCAGCACCACCCGAGACGTGGCCCGAGAGGTCGAGCGCCTCAAGGAAGAGGGCGTGGAGGGCATCGTGCTCGACCTGCGCAATAACGGCGGTGGCGCCCTGCAGGAGGCCAACTCGCTGATCGGCCTCTTTATCGACCGCGGCCCCACCGTGCAGGTGCGTGACGCCCGGGGCCGTATCAGCCTCTACGGCGACACCGAGGCCGGCACCCTCTATGACGGCCCCCTGGGCGTGCTGGTCAATCGCCTCTCCGCCTCCGCCTCGGAGATCTTCGCCGGCGCCATCCAGGATTATGGCCGCGGCCTGGTGCTGGGCACGCCGACGTTCGGCAAGGGCACGGTGCAGACCCTCAACGACCTGAGCCACGGCCAGATCAAGCTGACCCGCGCCAAGTTCTACCGCATCTCCGGCGACAGCACCCAGCACCGCGGCGTGGAACCGGACATCATCTTCCCGAGCCTGATCGACCCGGAGCTGATCGGCGAAAGCAGCCTGGACAACGCCCTGGACTGGGATACCGTGCGCTCGGTGCAGTATCGCCACTACGGCGAGCCGTGGCGCCACCTGGAGGCGATCAAGGACCGCCACCGCACTCGCGCCGCCGAGCACCCGAACTTTCGCTACCTGACCGAGCAGGCAGAGCTCAACCGTCGCCTGCGCGAGCAGACCGTCAGCGTCAGCCTGAACCGCGAGCAGCGCCAGCGGGAGGTCGAGGAGCAGGAGGCCGAGCAGCTCGCCCTGGAGAACACGCGCCGCCAGGCGCTTGGCCTGGACCTGCTCGAGGAGTGGATTGACGCCCGCGATGAGGAGAGCGACGAAGAGCCGGTGGAGCAGGTCCAGGTGCAGGAGGCCGCCCATATCCTGCTCGACTACGCCCTGCTGGACCCCGGCTACCGCTACGCCCAGCGCAACTGATATCGCCGGCACCGAAAACCCAACGCGCCGCCCTTCGGGGCGGCGTTTTCATGTCAGACAGCGGGCAGCAGGAGACGCCGACTCCCCGACAGGCGGGCAACACAGGAATGACAGAAACGCAGAAATTCGCCCGACAGGGACGATAACGGAAGGAGGGAAGGTACGACTAGGAGATGGCTCCCGGAGCAGGACTCGAACCTGCGACCCAGTGATTAACAGTCACTTGCTCTACCAACTGAGCTATCCGGGAACGAAACATATGAGCCGATGGCTCCTCGAGCAGGACTCGAACCTGCGACCCAGTGATTAACAGTCACTTGCTCTACCAACTGAGCTATCGAGGAATTTCGGCCTTCAGCAGCGCGCTCGATGCGATCTTGGCTCCCGGAGCAGGACTCGAACCTGCGACCCAGTGATTAACAGTCACTTGCTCTACCAACTGAGCTATCCGGGAACGGCGTCGAACACGGGGCGTAGTATACGGATTCGCTTGTGAAGGTCAAGGCCCGGATGCAGGGCAATCGCACATAAAGACTGATTCTCATTTGAGGCCCAGCAAGTGAGCACGGTACTCGTCGGATGTCGCCGCGATGATCCGCTTGGTCTTGAGGCTGCCCTTGCGGGGCACCGGATCCAGACGGATCAGATTCAACGTCAAGCGCTTGAGGATGGCGAGATTGTGCCCAGCGTGGGCCGTACGGGCCCTCATCTGATCATCGGCAAACGTGACATCCAGGCACCAGTGCACCTGGTTCTCGACGCACCAGTGCTGGCGTATCGTACGTGCCAAGACCGGCGCATCGGGAGGTAAGCTGCTGATATAGCAACGGCGCTCCCGGGTGACCTTGCCGTTCACCTCGCGCGTGGTGTCGATCACGGCAAAGCTCTTCAGGTCAGGCCAGCGTTCCGGATGGGGCAAGCACTCCAGGGCATCAAATACAAAGCAGCGGCGGGTTTCCTGCCGCCCGTGATCCTTGTCGATGTCTTCGCTGACCTGATGGGGTGTCCTGTCGGCCGGGGCTGACTGAAACAGGGTGAAGAAGTCATCCATCGCCTCCCATAACTGTGGCTGGTTCCGTTTGACGGCCAGGACATAATCCGCCTGCTGGTCGCGTATGGCCTTCGCGATCGACGGCTGCGTGCCCATCGCATCGATCGTCACGATGCAGCCTTCCAAGGCCAGCGTCGCGAGTAGCTCGGGAATCGCCGTCTTCTCATTGGATTTGGTGGCGGTGGCATGCTGCCCCAGGATGACACCGGCATCAGCAGCAAAGGCACTGACCAAGTGGAGAGGCGCTTCGCCGGCCTTCGCGGATCGGCGACTCGTCTTGCCATCCAGTGCCACAACCTGAGGCGACAGCCCAGGTAACACCTCGGCGACCCAGTGCCGGAAGGCAGCTTCGAACTGCTGAGGGTCAATCAGGCCGAAGAGGCGAGCAAAGGTGTCATGCGAGGGGATACCGTTGGGCAGGCTCACATACTGCTGGAGCCAGTTCTCTTTCTCCTGAGCCCATAGCGCGATTTCTTCAAAGGTATCGGCACCCACCAGGACGCCGCAGACGGCGGTGGTCAGGACATCAGGCAGGGGATGCTCGACCCGGCGAGGATCTCGCGGGTCCGTGACGCAGGCAAAGATATCGACAAGCGAGGGGAGCTGGGACATCGGGGCAAGCCTCAAATGTCTCAGCTATAACGTGTCAGACTGCATGGATCAAATGCGATTCATTTCGGGTCTACGATTGCCCTGGGCCCGGATGGCCCAGTGCCGAAAGGCAGATGGTCCAGCACCGAAATGCAGAACGCCCGCCGGGCCAAGGAGGCCGGGCGGGCGTTCGATGTCTGGTGGCTACGCCCTGATTTGAACAGGGGACCCCATCATTATGAGTGATGTGCTCTAACCAGCTGAGCTACGTAGCCAAGGCTGAGGGGCGCGGCTTGCGCCAATCAACGGGGCGCATTATGCCCATGCCGAGCCCAGTTGGCAACCCCTGGCTGGTAGATCCTGCGCACTGGCCGCTTGCAGGGAACTCGGCTAGTCTGCAAGAATTCAAACATTCGTTCGAATGCACTGTCTCATCCATGAACCTTCCACAACAACCGGAGTCTTTTCATGCTCACCCTGATCCTGCTGCTCGTGGCCGTCGTCGGCCTGCTGGCGGTGATGCGCCGCGAGGCGGGCGCCCTGCCCGCCCTGGCGGTGCTTGCCGTCACCGGCCTTGCCAGTCTGCTCCTCGCCTCCACCCTGCTGGGCCTGCTGCTGCTGGCCGGCGCCATCGGCGTGGCGGTCGCTGGCCTGCCGGCCCTGCGCGGCAAGTGGCTGACCCCGCGCCTCTTCGCCATGTTCAAGAAGGTGTCGCCGAAGGTCTCCGACACTGAGCGCACTGCGCTGGAGGCCGGCAGCGTGGCCTGGGACGGCGAGCTCTTCACCGGCAAGCCGAACTGGCAGGCGCTGCTCGACGCCAAGGATGACGGCCTCAGCGAAGAGGAGCGCGCCTTTATCGACAACCAGTGCTCCGTGGCCGCCGGCATGTGCAACGCCTGGGAGATCGCCAAGGAGCGCGCCGACCTGCCCCAGGAGCTCTGGGACCACCTCAAGCAGGAGCGCTACTTCGGCATGATCATCCCGAAGGCGTATGGGGGCCTGGGCTTCTCGGCCAAGGCGCAGTCGCTGGTGCTGCAGAAGCTCTCGGTCAACGAGACCCTGATGGTCACCGTGGGCGTGCCCAACTCACTCGGCCCGGGGGAGCTGCTGCTCAAGTACGGTACCGACGAGCAGAAGAACCACTACCTGCCGCGGCTCGCCGACGGTCGTGAGATCCCCTGCTTCGGCCTCACCGGCCCCCGCGCCGGCAGTGATGCCACCTCGCTGCCCGACACCGGCGTGGTCTGCCGAGAGGTCATCGACGGCAAGGAAGTGCTCGGCGTGCGCCTCAACTTCGAGAAGCGCTGGATCACCCTGGCCCCCATCGCCACCGTGGTGGGCCTGGCCTTCCGCCTCTTCGACCCGGAGAAGCTGCTGGGCGACGAGGAAGACCGCGGCATCACCCTGGCGTTGATCCCCCGCAACACCGCGGGCATGGAGATCGGCCGCCGCCACCACCCCATCGGCAGCCCCTTCCTGAACGGCCCGATCAAGGGCAAGGATGTCTTCGTGCCGCTGGACACCATCATCGGCGGCGAGGCGATGATCGGCCAGGGCTGGCGGATGCTGGTGGAGTGCCTCTCGGTAGGCCGCTGCATCACCCTCCCCTCCGGCGCCACCGGCACCGCCCGCTACGCCATCGGCTGGAGCGGCGGCTTCGCCCGCATCCGCCGCCAGTTCAACGTGCCCGTGGCCGAGATGGAGGGCATCCAGGAGCCCCTGGCACGCATGACGGCGCTGGGCTATATCGCCCAGGCGGCGGTCTACCAGACCGCCAACACCATCGACCGCGGCGAGAAGCCGGCGGTGCCCTCGGCGATCCTCAAGAGCCAGCTTACCGAGTTCCAGCGGGTGATCCTCGGCGACGCCATGGACATCCACGGCGGCAAGGCGGTGACCCTGGGGCCGCGCAACTACCTCGCGATCGGCTACAGCGCCAACCCGGTGGCGATCACCGTGGAAGGCGCCAACATCATGACCCGCAACCTGATGATCTTCGGCCAGGGCGCCATCCGCTGCCATCCCTATGTGCTCGAGGAGCTGGCCGCCAAGGACGCCAACGACCTCCAGGCCTTCGACAAGGCATTCTTCGGCCATGCCGGCCTGATCTTCGGCAATGCCGCCCGGGCCTTCACCCAGGGGCTCGGCATAGGCAAGCCGGCGGTGCCCTTCGACGGCGAGGCGAAGCGCTACGCCCAGGAGATCGCGCGGCTCTCCGCCGGTTTCGGGCTCTGCGCCGATGCCGCCATGGCAAGCCTCGGCTCCACCCTCAAGCAGCGCGAGATGCTCTCGGCACGACTGGGCGACGTGCTCTCCAACCTCTACCTCGCCTCCATGGTGATCAAGCAGTGGCACGAGGGGGACAAGGTCGAGGGCGAGGCTGCCCTCTTCCACTACGCCTGCCAGTGGCTGCTGGGCCGCGCCGAGCAGGCCCTGGACGAGCTGTTCGACAACCTGCCCAACCGGGCCCTGGCCGGCGTGCTGCGCCGGGTCGTGATGCCGCGGGGCAAGCGCTTCAAGCGGCCCCACGACGACCTGGCCCGCAGCATCGCCCAGGCGGTCTCCCGTGACAGCGCCCTGCGCCAGAAGCTCCTGGCCGAGACCTGGCAGGCTAACGACGGCGTGCAGGAGAACCCGCTGGCCCAGTACAACGCCCTGCTGGCGACCCAGGAACGCGCCGAGGGCCTCTACCGCACGGTCAACAAGGCCTTCGCCAAGGGCGAGCTGCCCGCCGATGCCCTGCACCCCGAGCAGCGGGTGGAGGAAGCGGCCAAGGCTGGGCTAATCACGGAAGAGGATGCCGCCTTTATGCGCGAGCGCGAGGCCCGGGTGCTGGAGCTGCTCACCGTGGACGACTTCGAGTACGACGCCTTCGTCACCGACAAGTCCAAGGTGCTGCGCCACCAGGCAGCCTGACGGCTCTCATCCTTAACCCCGGCTGACGGCTCTCACGCTTCCGCCATACCCACGCCCCGGCCCAGTGCCGGGGCTCTTGGTGGCTTCCTCGTCGGGAGGCCTGCGGCCTCCTTCGCCCGGCGGAGCCGGCCTCCCACAATTCGGCCGCGGTAAGGAGCCACACCGGGGTATCACCAGACTCGCTTGCTCCTTGCTCCTCGTCCCTTGTTCCTAAAGCGGCCAGACCAGCAGGATCATGGGAATGGCCACCGCCACCACCACGACCTCCAGCGGCAGCCCCATGCGCCAGTAGTCGCCGAAGCGATAGCCGCCGGGGCCCATCACCAGGGTGTTGGACTGGTGGCCGATGGGGGTCAGGAAGGCGCAGGAGGCGCTCACCGCCACCGCCATCAGGAAGGGGTCCACGGAGGCGTCGAAACCGTTGGCCAGGCTCACCGCAATGGGCGCCATCAGCACCGCCGCCGCCGCGTTGTTGATCACGTCGGAGAGCATCATGGTCAGCACGAAGAGCCCGATCAGGGTCACCACCGCCGGCCACTGCCCCCCCCACACCAGCATCGCCTCGGCGATCAGCGCCGCCCCGCCGCTGCTCTCCAGAGCCTGGCCCACCGGGATCATGGCGCCGAGCAGCACGATCACCGGCCCGTCGATGGCCTGGTAGCCCTCGCGCAGGGGCAGCACCCCCACCATCAGCGAGATCAGCGCCGCGCTCGAGAGCGCCACCGCCGCCGGCAGCAGCCCCAGCAGTATGGCCACGATCGCCGCTGCGAAGATGGCGATGGAGGCCAGCAGCATACGCGGCTGGCCGAGGGTCAGGTTGCGGCTGGCCAACGGCAGGCAGCCCAGGGTGGCCAGGCTCTCGGCGAGCTCGCTCTCGCCCCCCTGTAGCAGCAGCACGTCGCCGGGCCGGAAGCGGATCTCGCGCAGGCGCTGCTTGAGGCGACCGCCGTCCCGGGCCACCGCCACCAGGTGCAGGCCGAACTGGTTGTGCAGGCGCAGCTGGGTGACAGTGTGGTTGACCATCATGGAGTCGTTACGCACCACCGCCTCCACCAGCTGCAGGCCCTCGGTATCCACGCCGCTCTTCTCTTCCTGCTTTTCCTGCTTTTCCTGCTTCGCCTTTTTCGATGGCTTGCCGTCGCGCTCCGACTCCTCGTCCCGCTTCTCTTGCGGTCTCTCGGCGCGCTTCGCGGCCTTCTGCTGCTCTCTGGCGGCTTGCTCCTCGGCCTCCTTTTCCTCATCCTCGGCGTCCTTGCCCAGGCTGAGGCCCGCCTTATCCTCCAGCAGCTTCATCTCCTCGGGTCCCGCCTCCAGCAGAAGGATATCGCCTTCCCGGAGGGTGCCGAAGAAGGCGTGGCCGGCGCGCCGCCTGTCATCCCGCACCACGGCGAGCACCGGAATGGTCTCCTCCAGCTCCTGCTGCAGCTCGCGCAGGGTCAGGCCGTTGGCCTTCGCCTCCTCGCCCACGCGCAGCTCCACCAGGTAGTTGGCGGTATCGAACATCGCCTCGGTGGAGGCCTTGCCGGCGCGCAGAGGCACCAGCCGCCAGCCGATCAGCAGGATAAAGGCGAATCCCGCCAGAGCCACCGCGGCGCCCACCGGCGTAAAGGAGAAGAGGCCAAAGTTCTCGCCGGTGACCGAGCCGCGGTAGCTGGCGATGATGATATTTGGGGGGGTACCGATCAGGGTGGTGAGCCCCCCCAGCAGCGAACCGAAGGCCAGCGGCATCAGCAGCAGCGACGGCGAGGTGTCGTGCTCGCGAGCCAGGCGCATGGCCACCGGCAGCAGCAGCGCCAGGGCACCGACGTTGTTCATGAAACCGGAGAGCACCACCACGGTGCCGGTCAGGGCGGCCAGCTGCAGGAAGAGCCGCTCTCCCACCTTGAACACCTGATCGGCGATGACGTCCACCACGCCTGAGCGTTCGAAAGCCCGGCTGAGCACCAGCACCGCCGCCACGGTGATCACCGCCGGGTGGCCGAAGCCCAGGAAGGCCTCTTCGCCCGGCACCAGGCCCAGCACCACCGAACCCAGCAGGGCCGCCAGCGCCACCAGGTCGTAGCGAAAGCGTCCCCAGACGAACGCCGCCAGCGTCAGCCCGAGCACGATAAAGACCAGGGTGCTCTCTGCCATGGCCCGTCACCTCCCTGTGCGTATCAGTGACTTCAGCATCGCCAGCCGGCCCCCCCGCCGACAAGTGTTTTCTGCGCGGGCAGCGATCTTTCCCCTTCCGACACGACGACGCCCGGCCGAGGCCGGGCGTCGCGAGCGACACGTGAGAAAGGCGACAGCCGCCACCGAGAGGGCTATTTCGCCATCTTCTCCAGCATGGCGTTGACCGCCTCCAGATGCTCGGGCTCGTTGTGGCACATGCCCTGGAAGACCGCGCAGAGGTCGAGGAAGTCCTTGAGCTCGGTGCGCTGGGCCATCTTCATCAGCCGCTTGGTAAGGCGCGTCGCCTTCGGCGGCTGGGCGGCGATGCGGGCGGCGAGCTCGCCCGCCGTCTCCATCAGCGCCTCGGGCTCGGTCACCTCCAGCACGATGCCGTATTCCTTCGCCTCCTCGGCATCGATCACTCGCCCGGAAAGGGTCAGCTCGAAGGCGCGTTGGTAGCCGATCAGACGCTGCATGAACCAGGCGCCGCCGTCTCCGGGGATGATCCCCAGGTTGAGAAAGGTCTCGCCGAACTTTGCCTTCTTCGAGGCGATACGGATATCGGCCATGTTGGCCAGGTCGAAGCCGGCGCCGATGGCCGGGCCGTTGACCGCGGCGATGATCGGCACCTCCACGGCCTGCAGGGCCAGTGGGATGCGCTGGATGCCGCGGCGGTAGCGGGCCGAGACCTCGGCCACATCGCCGGCGAAATCGCCACCGCGCTCCGCCATGTCCTTGACGTTGCCGCCGGCGGAGAAGGCGCTGCCCGCGCCGGTGATCACCAGCACCGAGACGGCGTCGCAGGCGTTGACCCACTGGGCCACGGCGACGATGTCGTCGGTGAGGGCGGTGCCGGTCAGGGCATTGCGCACGTCGTGGCGGTCCAGGGTCAGGGTCGCCACCCGCCCCTCCAGGGTCAGGCGGGCGTCGGTGAGCTGGGGAAGGCTGGGCGGGGTCACTGTCTGGCTCATCAATGGGCTTCCTTGTCGGCTGAATCGTTGCGTTCCACGATAACCCGCGCGTCCACCACGGCATAGCCGTCGGCGTTGACGATCACCGGGTTGAGGTCAAGCTCGGAGAGCTCGGGATAGGCCTCGACGATGCGCGACACCTTGAGCAGCAGGTCCACCAGGGCGGCCTTGTCCACCGCCTTCTCGCCGCGCACGCCGCCGAGAATCTTCTTCGCCTTGATCTGCTCCACCATCTCCTCGGCGTCGCGACGCGAGAGCGGAATGGCCCGGAAGGCCACGTCCTCGAGGATCTCCACGAAGATGCCACCGAGACCGAACATCAGCACCGGACCGAAGATCGGGTCGCGGATCACCCCGAGGATCACCTCGACGCCCTTCTTGGCCATGGGGGTGACCAGGATGCCCTCGATCTCGGCATCGGCGTCATACTCCCGGCATGACGCTAGGATCGCTTCCCGGGCCTCGCGCATGGCGGCCTCGCCCACCACGTTGAGCTTCACGCCGCCGGCGTCGGACTTGTGCAGGATGTCCTTGGAGACCACCTTCATGGCCAGGGGCGTTTCATCGAACTGCCCTGCGGCCTGGGCCAGCTCCGCCTCGTCGCGCACCACCAGCTCCAGGGGCACCTCGATACCGTGGTCGCGCAGCAGCCGCTTGGCCTCGTACTCGAAGAGGTCGCGGCCCTCGTCCTGGGCCTTACGGAACATGGCGGTGAGCTCGGGGAGCGGCTCGACGCTGCGCTCGCGGCTCTGGCGCTCCACCTGGGCCAGGTACTGGCCGCGCTCGCCCAGGGCCGCCAGCACGCGTACGGAGTGCTCGATGGAGGCGTAGATAGGCAGGCCCGCCTCATGCAGGCGGCGCAGCGCCGGCGGCTTGATGGGGGTATAGAGGCTGTAGATCACCAGGGGCTTGGTGGTCGCGCGGGAGAGATCCACCATGGCCTCGGCGCCTCGCATCTCGTCACCCAGCAGGGACTCGGCAAAGCGAATGCTGTAGCCGCCGAACATGCCCACCAGGAAGACGCTGTCGACGTTGTCGTCGGCGGCGACGATCTCCATGCAGGTGGCCAGCAGCGACGGATTGGCGTCGGTGGAGCCGGCCACGTCCACCGGGTTGACGGTGGAGGCCTGGGGAAAGAGCACGTCGCGCAGCTTCTGGCGGGTCGCCTCGGAGAGCTCGGCCAGTTCGAGGCCCGCCTCGGCCAGGCGGTCGGAGGCGATGGTGGCCTGGCCGCCGCCGTCGGAAATCACCGCTACCCGCTTGCCGCGGGCCTTCTGCAGCAGGCCGAGCCCCTCGGCCACCGGCAGGATCTCGTCGGAGTGCTGCACCACGCTGACCCCGGACTGCTTGAGCAGGTCCACGGTCATGGCGTAGCTGCCGGCCAGCGCCCCGGTATGGGAGCTCGCCGCCTTCTGGCCCGCCTCGGTGGAGCCGGACTTGTAGACCACCACCGGCTTCATGGCGGTCACCTCCCGGGCAACGTCGAGGAACTTGCGCCCGTCCCGGAAGCCCTCCACGTAGAGCGTCGCCACCCGGGTGTTCTCGTCCTCACCCAGGTAGCGCAGGTAGTCGTTGAAGCCGATATCGCTCTGGTTGCCGGGCCCCACGTAGGTGGAGAAGCCCACGTTGCCGTTGTGCTGGGCCTCAAGCGCCAGGGAGAGCAGCATGTTGCCGGACTGGGAGATGATGCCGACGCCGCCGGGCTTGACGTTGTCCAGGGAGAGCAGGTTGACCCGATGGTGCAGGTTGAAGAGGCCCGAGGTGTTGGGGCCGATGATGCGCACGCCGTGGGCGCGGGCCTTCTCCATCATCTCCCGCTCGAGGGCCGCCCCCTCCTCGCCGATCTCGGCGAAGCCGCTGGCGAGTATCACCGCCCCCTTGATGCCGCGCCGCCCGCACTCGGCGATCAGCCCCGGCACCGTGGCCGCCGGCGTACAGATCAGCGCCAGCGCCGGGTTGCCGGGGATGGCGGTGACCGAGGGCCACGCCTTGACCCCGAGGATCATGTCGGCCTTGGGGTTGACCGGATAGATCTCGCCCCGGTAGCCATCCTTGATCAGGCCGACCATGGCCTTGTAGCCACGCTTGGTGGGGTCGGCGGAGGCGCCCACCACGGCGATGCCGCCGGGGGCCAGGATGTCGTGGAGGGGACTGCGGGTGGTGAGATGTCCTTCGATGGGATTCATGTACTGGCTGACCTTGCCCTCAAGGGCGAATGAAGAGTGGGCGATGAAAGTGGTCGAGACCCGGCCGCGGCCGGGCAATTCCCGGAGGTTCGGAAGAGACGGGGCTACTTGCCCTGGAAGCGCGGCGTACGCTTCTCGGCGAAGGCGTCGACGCCTTCCTGCCAGTCCCGGGTGGTGCCGACGAAGGTCATGCCCTCGAGCTCGGCGGTCAGGCAGGCGTCCAGGGTGCGCTCGCCGGAGAAGGTGAGCTGCTCCTTGGCCAGCGCCATGGAGAGGGGCGCCTTGCTGGCCACCTTCTCGGCGAAGGCCAGGGCGGCCTCCAGGAAGCCTTCATCGGGGTAGTGGCGGTTGGCCAAGCCGATCCGCACCGCCTCGGCGCCGTCGATGCGCTCGCCCAGGAAGACGAGCTCCCGGGCCTTGGCCAGGCCCACCAGGCGCGGCAGCAGCCAGGTGACGCCGCCACCCAGGAAGTTGCCGATGGAGACCTCCGGCAGGCCGATCTGGGCGCTCTCCGCCATCAGCATGAAGTCCGCGGCCAGGGCGAGCTCCGCTCCGGCGCCCAGGGCGTAGCCGTTCACCGCGGCGATCACCGGCGTCTGCATCTGCATCAGCCGCTTGCAGACGATCTGCTCCCCCTGCAGGTACTGGCGGCGGTCGAAGGAGGTGCGGCCCTGCTTGTGCTCCTTGAGGTCGGCCCCCACGCAGAAGGCGCGCCCTTCGCCGGTCAGCACCACCACGCGCACCTCACCGTCCGCCTCGGCGCGGGTCAGGGCGTCATTGAGCTCTGTATAGAGCGCCTCGGTCACGGCGTTGAGTCGGTGGGGGCGGTTGAAGCGGATCTCCTGGACCTGGCCGTGGCGGCGGATGATCAGGGTCTCGTACTCGGCTTGGCTCATGGGGGGCGGCACTCTCATGGATGTGGCGAACGGATGGTGTCCGAGGGGTTCGATAAGCGGCGACGATGGTTTCTCGCCAGAGAAACAAACGTGTCATTATCAACACCGTGTCAGCACGCTTGTTCTGCGGGCATCCTAGCCAAAGGTCGCAGCCGGGTCAATACGTGCGTGCCGAGGAAAATCCTCAAGAGAAACGTTTGTTTCACTCTAGCGAGGCGATCATCGGGTACAATGGCGCCCCCTGCGACACCCAACCCAGGAGACGACCGTGCTGGAACAGGAACCACGCGATTCGGCAGCGCCGGACACCGACAGCGGCCCTGCCCGGCTGGACGCGGTAAACCGGCAGCTCGCCGAGGCCTATCCCGAACTCAGCCCCCAGCTCAAGCTGGCCGCCGGCTACGTGCTGGAGCACCCGGTGGAGATCGCCTTCCAGTCGATCCGCAAGTCGGCCTCCGCCGCCGAGGTCACCGCCTCGACCCTGGTGCGCCTGGCCAAGCGGCTGGGCTTCGAGAGCTTCGATCAGTTTCGGGAGGTGTTCCAGTCGGCGGTGCAGGCAGGCCCGGTGGAGCTCTCCGGGCGCGCCAGCCAGCTGCGCAGCCTGGCCAGCCAGACCGACGACCAGGTGTTTCTCGACGTGGGGGATGCGGCCTTCGACAACATCGGCCGGCTCTTCACCGCCGACAACCAGGCCCGGGTGCGCGACGCGGCCCGGCGGCTGCTCGCCGCCGAGAGAATCGCCGTGGTGGGATTTCGGGACACCTTCGCCTGCGCCTATCACTTCGCCTACGTGGGGCGCATCGCCATGCCCAATATCCAGCTGATTCGCGGCCAGGAGGGGGGACTCTTGACCGAGCTCGCCCCCTTCGGCGAGGGCGACGTGGTGGTGGCCTTCGGCTTCGAGCCCTACTGCGCCGAGACCATGCGCGCACTCGAGATCACCCGGGCGGCGGGGGTCGACGCCATCGTGGTCACCGACACCATGCGCTCGCCGCTGGTACCGGGGGCCACCATCACCTTCCCGGTGGCCAACGCCACCCCCCACTTCTTCCCGTCGATTCTCTCCGCCATCACCCTGATCGAGGTGCTGCTGGCGGAGTGCGTGGCCTTCGGCCCCGACGATCTGGTGGACAACGTGGCAAGCTTCGAGTCGCGGATGCGCGCCATGGGCGCCTACGTGGAGCAGGGGTAGCCGCCGGACGGTCTCAGCGCCCCAGCAGCCCCTCGATGGCGGCGATATCGAGGCACTGCTCCAGGGCGTCGGCCAGGCGATCCAGCTCGGCCTCCCGATGGGTGGCCAGGTCGACGGCGCCCTTCTCCTCCAGGCCGCAGCGGGCGAGCAGCGCCGCGCACGCCTCAGCATTGTCGAAGAGCCCATGCAGGTAGCTGCCCATCACCCGGCCATCGGCGCTGACGGCTCCGTCGGGCCGCCCCGCCAGCTCGCATAGCGGCCTCGCCAGGGCAGGCCCCTCGCTCACCCCGTGATGGATCTCGTAGCCGGCGACCGGCACGTCTTCGGCTAGCAAGCGCCCGCTCAGGTTGCGCAGCTGCTTGCCCGCCACCATCCGCGTCTCGAAATCGAGCAGCCCCAGCCCCTCGCTGGAGCCCGCCAGCCCCTCCAGGCCCTCGGGGTCATGAATCACGTGACCGAGCATCTGGAAGCCGCCGCAGATGCCGAGCACCCGGCCGCCGTAGCGCAGATGGCGCCTGATGGCGGCCTCCCAGCCCTGGTCGCGCAGCCAGGCGAGATCGGCTCTGGTGCTCTTGCTGCCGGGCAGGATGATCAGGTCGGCGGGCGGGATGGGGCGGTTTGGGCCCACGAAGGTGAGCTCGACCCGCGGATGCAGCCGCAGCGGGTCGAAGTCGTTGTGGTTGCTGATCCGCGGCAGCGCCGGCACCGCCACCCGGAGCGCCGGTTCGCCCGACTGGCGGCCGGAGAGGCCCAGGCTGTCCTCGGCGTCCAGCAGCAGCCCCTGCAGGTAGGGCAGCGTACCCAGCACCGGCCTGCCGGTGCGTTCGGTAAGCCAGTCGAGCCCCGGCTGCAGCAGCGCTAGGTCCCCGCGAAAACGATTGACGATAAAGCCTCGGGTGCGTGAGCGCTCGCTCTCGCTGAGCAGCGCGAGGGTGCCCACCAGCTGGGCGAAGACCCCGCCGCGGTCGATATCGCCTACCAGCAGCACCGGGCAGTCCACCGCCTCGGCGAAGCCCATGTTGGCGATATCGTTCTCGCGCAGGTTGATCTCCGCGGGGCTCCCCGCCCCCTCGGCGATGATCACGTCATGGCGCGCCGAGAGCGCCTCCCAGGCCGCCAGCACCGTGGCCTTCGCCTCGCGCTTGTAGGCGTGGTAGTCCAGGGCGTCCATATGGCCGTGGACCCGGCCGCGCAGGATCACCTGGGCGCCGCGGTCGCTCTCGGGCTTGAGCAGCACCGGATTCATGTCGCTGTGGGGTTCGACACCCGCCGCCAGGGCCTGCAGCGCCGTGGAGCGGCCGATCTCCCCGCCATCCGCGGTCACCGCGCTGTTGAGCGCCATGTTCTGGGGCTTGAAGGGCGCCACCGAGACCCCACGCCGGGACAGCACCCGGCACAGCCCCGCCACCAGCGTGCTCTTGCCGGCATCCGAGGTGGTGCCCTGGATCATCAGGGTGGTCATGGCGGAGTCATCTCGCCCAGTGCTTCCTGCAACGCTGAATCCGTCAATGCGTGTCCCCAACCATTGCCATGCACCAGCTCCGCCAGGGGAAGACGTTGACGCCAACCTTGACGAGCCAGCTCGGGCTGCTCCAGAAACTCGCTGACATAGCCCAGGCAGAGGTAGGCCAGGGGGTAGACCCGTTCCGGCAGGCCCAGCACCTGCGCCAGTTCATCCTGATCAAGGATGCTGACCCAGCCCACGCCGATGCCTTCGGCGCGGGCCGCCAGCCACAGGTTCTGTACCGCCAGGCAGGTACTGAACAGGTCCATGTCGACGATGCTGCTGCGTCCCAGCACGTGTTCGCCGCCACGGGCCCTGTCGCAGGTGATACACAGGTTGAGCGGGCTCTCCAGGATCCCCTCCAGCTTGAGGCGTCGATACAGCTGCCCGCGCTCACCGTCATGGTTCCCGGCCGCTCGGGCATTCTCCCGCTCGAAGATGGCATGCACCCGGCGCCGCACTTCGAGGCTGTCGATCAGCAGAAAGTCCCAGGGCTGCATGAAGCCCACCGAAGGCGCATGGTGGGCAGCCTCCAGCAGGCGTACCAACACCTCCGGGGGAACCGGGTCCGGCAGGAACTGGGCGCGCACATCCCGACGCTCATGGATGGCGCGGTAGACAGCGTCCCGCTGCGCCTGGGGAAACGCGTGATCGAAGCTCACAGCTCGATACCCTTCTGCGCCTTGACGCCCTGCTCCTTGAAGGCGTGCTTGACCACCTTCATCTCGGTGACGGTGTCGGCCAGCTCGATCAGCTGCTCGGGGGCGTAGCGGCCGGTAACCACCGCGTGCTGCATGGCCGGCCGCGCCTGCAGGTCGTCGAGCACCCGGTCGAGGTCGAGGTAGTCGTAGCGCAGGGCGATATTGAGCTCGTCGAGCAGCACCAGGTCGAAGCTCGAGTCAGCGAGCATCCGCCGGGCCACCTCCCAGGCCGCCTCGGCGGCGCGGGTGTCGCGCTCGCGGTCCTGGGTGTCCCAGGTGAAGCCCTCGCCCATCACGTGGTACTCGACGCCAGGCACCTGGCGGAAGAAGGCCTCCTCGCCTGTCTCCCGCGTGCCCTTGATGAACTGCACCACGCCCACCTTCATGCCGTGGCCGAGCGCCCGGGCCAGCATGCCGAATCCGGAGCTGCTCTTGCCCTTGCCGGGGCCGGTGAGCACCAGCAGCAGGCCCTGCTCCTTCTGGGCGCCGACGATGCGCGCCCGCATGATCTTCTGCTTGGCCGCCATGCGCCGGGCATGGCGCTGGGGATCCTTGGCGTTGTCGCGCATGGGGGTCTCCTCAGTTCTTGTCCTGGGTGAAGCGCAGCGGCTCGCCGCGGAAGATGGCGGCGGCAAGGGCCGGCGCCGAGGGGAAGTAGCCGTGGAAGTAGCTGGCCACCAGCCGGCCCTCCACGAAGAGCGGCTCGGCGGGGCTGCCGGCCAGACGGCGGGCATGGGCGGCCGGTGCCAGCGGCGTCTCGAGCAGCGAGTGGTGGTAGGTGTGGCCGCGCAGCTCGCCGGCCTCCGTCGTCAGGCTCTGCAGGCCCAGGGCGCTGAGCTTGCCGGCCATGCGGGCGGTGCCGGGCATCAGCCCCAGCATGGCGTGCTCCTGCCCTTCACCGTCCACCAGGGTGTCCATGCACGCCATCAGCCCGCCGCATTCGGCCAGGATCGGCCGGCCGGCGCCGTGATGGTCGCGAATCGCGGCGAGCATCGGCGCGTTGGCGGCGAACCTTCCGCCGTGCAGCTCCGGGTAGCCGCCGGGCAGCCACAGGGCGTCGCAGCCGGGCAGCTCGTTGTCGGCCAGGGGCGAGAAGAAGGCGAGCTCGGCGCCCATCCGGGTGAGCAGGTCGAGATTGGCGCGGTAGAGAAAGGCGAAGGCGTCGTCGCGGGCCACAGCGATACGCACGCCCTCGAGCAGCCGCGGCGGCGGCTCGGGGGCCTCGGCCTCGAGCGTCACCCTGGCCGGCAGACGGTCGAGGCCCGCCTCCTTGAGCACCTCGGCGGCGGCGTCGAGCTGGGCGTCGAGCCCTGCCAGCTCGCCGGCCTGCACCAGCCCCAGGTGGCGGTCGGGAATCTTCATCGCCTCGTGGCGGGGAATGGCGCCGAGCAGAGAGAGCCCCGCCGGCATGCTCTCGGTCAGCAGCCTGCCGTGGCCGGGGCTGCCCACGCGGTTGGCGATCACCTCGTGGATGGCGAGCTTTGGATGGTAGTTGGCCAGCCCCTGGGCCACGGCGCCGAAGGTCTGGGCCATGCCCCAGGCGTCGATCACCGGTAGCGCCGGCAGCCCGGCCAGGATGGCCAGATCGGCGCTGGAGGGGTCGCCGTCGAAGAGCCCCATGGAGCCCTCCACCAGGATCAGGTCGGCGTCACGAGCCGCCTCGGCCAGGCGCCAGCGGCACTCGGCCTCGCCGGTCATCCAGGGGTGAAGCTGGTAGACCGGCTGGCCCGAGGCCACTTCCTGCACCATGGGATCGAGGTAGTCGGGGCCATGCTTGAACACCCTCACCTTGCGGCCGGCATTGCGATGCAGCCGCGCCAGCGCCGCGGTGACCATGGATTTGCCCTGGCCGGAGCCGGGGGCGGTGATCAGGGCGGCATGGGCCTCGCCGCGAATCATCGAAGTCGTCATATCACCTCACGGGTACGAAAACGGGGGCGCCGTCGACCTCGGCGGTGGCCAGGCGCTGGCCGTAGAGCCGCTCCAGGGCGGCGGGCACCAGCATCTGCTCTGCCGGCCCCCAACACGCCTCGCCGTCGGGATAGAGCAGCAGCAGACGGTCGCACCAGCGCGCCGCCAGGTTGAGATCGTGCAGGCACATCATCACCGCCCGGCCGGCTCTGGCCTCACCGGCGAGCAGCGCCATGACCTCGGTCTGGTGGTGGAGGTCGAGATGGTTGGTGGGCTCGTCGGCCAGCCAGATGCGCGGCGCCTGGGTCAGCACCGTGGCCACGGTCAGGCGCTGGCGCTCGCCGCCGGAGAGCGTGCTGACCAGGCGGTCGGCCAGATGGTCGACATCCAGGCGCGCCAGCGCCGCCTCGGCCAGGCGCAGGTCCTCCCCGCTCTCCATCTGCCAGGGCGACAGCCAGGGGTGGCGGCCGATCAGGGCGGTCTCGCGCACCGTGGCGGGAAAGCCGTCGTGGCGCTCCTGGAATACCAGCCCCAGCCGTCGGGCCACCTGGCGACGGCCAAGGACGGCAAGCGGCCGACCGTCGAGCAGCACCTGGCCCCGGCGCGGCGCCCGCAGCCCGGCCAGGGTATGCAGCAGGGTGGTCTTGCCGGCTCCGTTGGGGCCCAGCACCCCCCACACTTCCCCCGGCGCCAGACAGAGGTCGAGGGCCCGTCCGTCTCCGCGGCCCGGCACGTCGATGACCAGCCCTCGGGCCTCGAGTCGGCTCATCGGTGGCCCCCATCGCGCAGGTAGTGCAACAGGGCGCTGGGGGCGCCAGTCGTGACCCGATCCCGCTTCGGTGCAGGTCGCATCATTGGCTCCGGTAGAGCAGGTAGAGGAAGGTGGGGACGCCGAGCAGCGCGGTGATCACCCCCACCGGCAGCTGTTCGGGGGCGATGGCCGTGCGCGCCAGGGTGTCGGCCAGCACCAGCAGGGTGCCGCCGGCCAGGGCGCAGGCGGGCAGGATCAGACGCTGGTCGTTGCCCAGCACCAGGCGCAGCATATGCGGCACCACCAAGCCCACGAAGCCGATGCTGCCGGCGGTGGTCACCGCCATGGCGGTGAGCCCGCTGGCGGCCAGATAGATCCCCCACTCCAGACGGCGCACCGGCACCCCCAGGGCCGCGGCCTGCAGCGGCCCCCGGGCCAGCACGTTGAGGCTGCGCCCCAGGGGCACCACCAGCAGGCAGACCGCCAGCAGCAACAGCAGCGGCGGCCAGGGGGTGCGCGCATAGGAGAGATCCCCCATCAGCCAGTAGAGCATGCCGGGCAGCCGATCCGCCGGGGTCACCGCCAGCATCAGGGTGATCACCGCCCCCCAGCCGGCGGCCACCACCACCCCGGTGAGCAGCAGCCGCGAGGGCGTCCAGCCGCCGGGCCCGTGGGCCAGGCCGAACACCAGCAGGGTGGAGAGCAGGGCACCGGCGAAGGCCGAGCCGGAGACCAGGGCACCGCCGAGCCCCGCCAGCATGGCGGCCAGCGCCCCCACCGAGGCGCCGCCGGAGAGCCCCAGCACGTAGGGGTCGGCCAGGGGGTTGCGCAGCAGCACCTGCATCAGGGCGCCGGCCACCGCCAGCAGCCCCCCCACCGCAAAGGCCGAGAGCGTCCGCGGCAGGCGCAGGTCGAGGATCAGGGTCTCGGAGAGGGGGCTGCCCTGGCCGCGCAGGGCGGCGAGGATCTCCCCGGGCGACAGCAACACGCTGCCCAGCGCCACGGAGAGTGTCAGGGCCGCCAGCGCGGCCAGGCCCAACCAGGCCAGAGGGCGCATCAGCGTCACCATCGCCCCCCTCCCCTAGCGTCGACCACGGGCGACCTCCAGCTTGTCGCAGAAGATCCGGCTCCCCTCCAGCAAGCGCGGCGTAGGGCGCTGGATCAGCGAGGGGGGTACGAAGAAAAGGTTGTCACGGGCCACGGCGGTGAGCGCCGGATAGCGGGTCCAGTGGTCGAGCCAGCCGCGGTTCTCCTCCCCCATGCCGCCGGCCAGTATTGCCTCGGGGTCGGCGGCCAGCACCGACTCCTCGTCGAGGCGTGGCACCAGCCTGGGCAGCGCCCCGAAGACATTGATGCCGCCGCACAGGGTCACCACCTGACCGATCAGGTGCTCATCGTTGATGGTCATCAAGGGCTCGTCCCACACCTGATAGAAGACCGACACCGGCTCGGCCTCGGCATGGCGCTGGGCGAGCTCGGCGATGCCGTCGCGAAAGCGCATCGCCTCGGCATTGCCCACCGCCTCGGTACCGGCCAGGCGGGCCAGCCGCTCGACGGCGCTGGCCACGCCCTCGAAGGTGCGCGGTTCGATCATGAACACCGGCAGCCCCAGGGACTCGAGGGTCTCCAGCTGCTCCGCCGGGTTGCCGGTGACCCAGCCGATCACCAGATCCGGCGCCAGCGCCAGCAGGCGTTCCAGGTCAACACGGGTATGGCTGCCCACCGAGACCACCTCGGCAGCCTCGGGGGGATAGTCGCTGTAGGCCACCACCGCCACCACCTGATCACCAGCCCCGGCGGCCCAGGTCAGCTCGGTGGCCCCGGGCGAGAGCGCGGCGATGCGGCTGGCCGGCCGCTCGAGGCACACCTCGCGGCCGCGGTCGTCGACGGCACAGGGCGCATCGGCACGCGCCTCGCCCGGGCCCAGCGCCGCGAGCGCCAGGCCGAGCGATGCGCAGAGGACGGCAGCGGGGCCAAGGGCCCCGCTGAGCTGGCCGCTACTGGCCAAAGTGAAGGCTCACAAAGGCCGCACGGCCGGCGTTGAGGTAGTCGTCACCACCGAAGAAGCGTGCAGTCGCATACTCCTTGTCCAGGGCATTCTCCACGGTCAAACGGGCCGACCACAGGGGCGCGAACTGCCAGCCGGCGCGCAGGTTGACCAGGCCGAACCCGGGAAGACGCTGTTGGTTGGCGGCATCGTCATAGCGGTAGCCCTGGGCGATCCAGGAGCCTCCCAGCGACCAGTCGCCCAGCTCGCGGTCGACATCCAGGCGCAGGCTCTGGCTGGCGCGGCGCTGAATGCGGTTGCCCGCGTTGATCCCGCTTCGGTTCTCGGGGTCGATATACGTAAGCGCTGCCGCCAGCGTCCAGTCATCAACCTCGGCACCACCCGACAGCTCGACGCCGCGCAGACGCGCCTTATCGATGTTCTGAGGCGCCCACAGGCCGCTATCGGTGGGCGCCCAGGCAATCATGTCGTCGAGATCGGTCTGGTAGGCCACCAGGTCCCAATACCAGTGCTGGTACTGGCCGCGCACCCCTAGCTCCACGGTTTCGGAGGTCTCCGGGTTGAGGTCGGGGTTGCCGGAGTTGGGCCAGTAGAGATCGTTGAAGGTCGGCGCCCGGAACGCGGTGCCGACGCTCGCCCTCAGCGTATGGGAGCCGTCCAGATCATAGCCCAGCGCCAGGCTGCCGGTGACTTCGTCACCGTAGGCTTCGTTGTCGTCGTAGCGCAGGCTCGCCTGAACGGCGAAGGGGGCAAGGTCGAGCAGGCCCTGGGCGAAGACCGCCATATTGTCGCGGCTATCGACGTCGAAGTCCGTCGTCCCGGACACCTTGTCCTCGCTGTACTCGGCACCCGCCACCAGCTCGTGCAAACCAAGGCTCAGGGTGTTCTGCCAGCGAACCGTGCGGGTGCGGGTATCGAGTACCGACGTGCCCGCCGGCTCCCACTGGGTAGCCTCTTGATGATTGTCCAACTCATCCCGGGATTCACTCAGCGTCAGGCGGCTGCGCCACATATCGCTGACGGGAATTTCACCATAGATCCCGGCCACCTGCTGCACGAAATCCATCTCGCCACCATCGTATTCATTGCTGCCCCGCGCGCGCAGTGCCAGCACACCGATCTCGGCGTCGTTCTCGAAGGTATGGGAGAGCCGCACCAGACCCGAGGTATTGTCGTAGCCCTTGTCATCACCGCCCTCACGCACCGGGGTGCCATCGGTATCGAAACGACTACCGGCGACGTAGTAGCGGGTCCCGCCGCTGCCACCAGCCATGCTGGCGCTGTAGCGCTGGGTATTGAAGGAGCCGCCGCCTACCGAAACGCGCGGCTGGGGGTCCCCCTCTTCGCCTTCGGGCGTAAACAACTGCACCACGCCGCCCACCGCATCGGCGCCATAGAGGCTGCCGCGTGGGCCGCGCACGATTTCAGCACGCTGGAACATGCGCGGATCAAGGTAGTGCCATGCTGCGCCACCGGCGGTGGCAGAGCGCAGGCGAATGCCATCAATCATCAGCGCTGCCGATTCATTACCGGTACCACGTAGATAGACGCTGCTGGACTTGCCGAAGCTGCCGTTGGTGACCACGTCCACCCCCGGCTGGCCGCGAAAGAGGTCGGTGAGGCTCGTCGGGTCCTGGCGGCGCAGGGTGGCCTCGTCGAGCAGGGTGACGGAAGCGAGCGACTCGTCGGCGGTGCGCGGCGCCAGGGCGGCGGTCACCACCATGGGGTTGAGGCTTGTCGCCTCGGCGGTGGTGTCGGTCGAGCTCTCGAGCTGAGGCTCAGCGGCGGCAATGGCCAGCGGCAGCGCGGCCAGGGCGAAGGCCGCCAGGCCACGGGAGGAGTGAGCGATGGTCATGGATGTCCCTTGCTTGTCGTACCAACCCGTACGATGCGGGTCTGTTCTGGGCCGAGGCGAGGGAGATGTCAGGCGGGAGTACGGCCAGGCGAGTGGCAGCTGCCCTGCCCGAGACCGCCCTCCGCGGTTCGGCATGCGCTCAAAGGCCGGTCTCCGGGCTGACGAGCGAAGGGGCAGTACCTCTGCCGAACCTTCAAAGCGACCGCCTTCCCGTGCCTTGGCACAGTGGCGTCACGGCCGCTCTTGTCTCGATCACCGTTGCGGGGGCAGCGTCGGAATGGCGAGCGCTCTGGTAGAGCACCGCGCACCGACTTCCCGTTTCACCCCCGCGCTGGAAACGCGCCTGGGGCACCTTTGAGTGCGCACAAGCTAGCAACCCGCGGCCCCGGGGTCAACGGCGAAAGTCGAACACCCGACTGAAAACCACTTTATTTCAATCGCTTGCAAAGCCCATGGCGCAGATACCAGACCGCCTGACTGCGTGCGACCGCCGCCTGGACCAGCCAGCCGTTATGGTCCCGCAGGCGCCGTGCCGCCGGGTCCATGGGCACGATGCCGCGCCCCATCTCGTCGAGGATCAGCACCACCTCGCCGGGGGCGGCGGCGAGGCCGTCGAGCAGGCCTGACCAGACCCCGCGCAGGGCATCGTCGTCCGGGGTTTCGGCCAGGACGGCAGCGAGCCAGTCGGCGATGCCGTCGACCACCAGGATTTCGCTCCTCTCGTGGGCGGCCAGACAGGCGGCGGCGCCCTCCCCCGCCGCCAGCTGATGCCAGCAGGCACGGGGATAGCGCTCGGCCACTATCGCTCGTCGCCCTGAGCCGGCACCGCCGATGACGCTCTGCATTGCCACTCCCCCCCTTGGCTCTCGATCTCGAAGCGCCGGCCCTCGGCCTGCCCCACCACGCCCTCCCAGAAGTCGGTGCCCTCGAGGCGACGTCTCAGCTCGCGGATGGCACCGCCATGGCTCACCGCCAGTACCCGGCGATGTCCCCGCTCGGCGGCCTGATGGAGCATCTCCCCGAGCCAGGCCTCCAGACGCGCCCAGAGGGCATCGGCGGACTCGCCCCCGGGGGGCGCCTGGCGGCCGGCGCTGTCGATCCAGGCCCGGTAGCGGGCATCCTCCTTGAGCGCTTCCCAGGTAAGCCCCTCGTACTCGCCGAAGTCCAGCTCACGCAGCCGGGGGTCGAAGCTCGCCTCCCAGGCCCGCCCCGCCCCGATATGGTCAAGGGTCTGGCGGCAGCGGGTCAGGTCGCTGCAGTAGAGGGCGTCAAAGGCCTCGCCCGCCAGGTGGTCGCGCAGGCGATCGAGCCCCGGCAGGGCGTCGGGCAGCAGCAGCGGAATATCCCGCTGGCCCTGGTAGCGTCGCTCAAGGTTCCAGCGGGTCACCCCATGACGAACCACCACCAGCTCCAGGCGATGAGCAGCAGCCATAGTTCTCCTCCTTCGATGGCGGCACCCACGATATCCCCGTTGATGCCGGTAAAGGCTCGCACCATGGCGAGGCCGTACAGAAACAGAAAGACGCAGAGGGCGCCGAGCAGCCAGGCGCCGCCGGGCACGACGCCGAAGACGGGCAGCAGCACCAGCAGCGCCAGACCCAGGTCCCGCCGCGCCAGGTGCTGGCGCCAGGTCCAGGCGAGCCCCTCGCGCCGGGCCAGGGGCGCCAGGCGCAGCAGCACCAGAGCCCCGAAGCGCGCAAGCGCCGGCAGCGCCAGCCATAGCCAGGGGCTCACCCCGGCCTCCAGCAGCGTCCAGATCAGCGCCGCCTTCCAGGCCAGCAGGAAGACCAGGGCGAGGATCGCGAAGCTGCCCACCTGGCTGTCCTTCATGATCGCCCAGCGCTTCTCCAGGGGCGCATTGCTGCCCAGCGCATCGGCGATATCCATCACGCCATCCAGATGCAGCCCCCCGGAGAGGGCCACCCAGAGGCTGAGCAGCGCGAGCGCAAGCAAGGGGGTGGGCAGCCCCTGGCCCAGCATGGCCAGGGCCGCCAGGGCCGCCCCGATCACCAGGCCCGCCAGCGGAAAGCAGCGCAGCGCCCAGCGGCAGGTGGCGGCGTTCCAGGGGCAGGCGACGGGCAGGGGAATCCGGGTCAGGAACTGCAGGGCCAGCGCGAGCCCATAAAGGGCCTCTCTCATGGGATCGTCTCCGGGTCGCGGTCGTCGGTGGGCTTCCAGTCGATGGGCAGGCCGGCAACTACCTCCACTACCCGGTCCGCCTCCCGGGCCAGGCGCCGATGCAGCCGCTGCAGGAAGGCGATATAGCGCCGGGTCTCGGCGTCATCCGGGGGAAGGTCCTCGTTGAGGTCGTTGGAGACCACCACCAGGGCGATCCCCCGCGCCCGTGCCTCCGCCAGGCACTCGGCCAGCAGCGCTTCGCCCTCGGCGTCGCTACCGCCGCCGCCGTAGCGCCACTGGCTCGCCCAGAGGGTCAGGCAGTCCAGCAGCACGCTGTCGCCGTCGCCCACCTCGGCCAAGGCCGCGTCGAGGGCCAGCGGCACCTCCAGGGTGTGCCACCCCGCCCCGCGCTCCCGGCGGTGGCGGGCGATGCGCGCGGCCATCTCGGCGTCCGAGGCCCGGGCCGTGGCCAGGTACCAGCGTCGGCCGCCGCGCCGGGCGTGCCAGCCGCAGAGCAGCGCCTCGGCGTAGCGGCTCTTGCCGGAGCGGGCACCGCCGCTGACGAAGGCGATCATCGGCGCACCTCCGGCCGGGCTATATCGCCCAGGGCATCGCCAAGCGACGCCAGCAGCCGAGCGTTGGCCGAGGCGTCACCCAGGGCCAGGCGCAGCCAGCCGCCGCCGAGGCCCACAAAGCCCTCGGTATGACGGGCCAGCACGCCGCGGCGCAGCAGCGCCGGCAGCAGGCCCCGGGTGGCCTCGCGGCCCGCCGGGTGGCGCACCAGAAAGAAGTTGGCATGGCTCGGCACCACCGCGAGCCCCAGGGCCTCGAGGCCCGCCCGCAGCCGGGGCCGCTCGGCGGCGAGCCAGGCCCGGGTCGCCGCCTGGAAGTCGCGGTCCGCCAGCAGGGGCGCCACCAGGGCCGCCGCCAGGGCATTGACGCTCCAGGCGGGCTGGCAGGCCCGGGCCGCCGCCACCGCCTCGGGCGCGCCCAGCAGATAGCCCAGGCGCAGCCCCGGCAGGGTGAACTGCTTGGTCAGCGAGCGCAGCAGCAGCAGGTGCGGATGGTCGGCGAGCAGCGGCGTCAGCGCCTCCTTGTTTTCCCCCTGCCCGCCCTCGTCGCCGATGAAATCCACGAAGGCCTCGTCCACCACCAGCCGGCAGCCCCGGGCGGCGGTCAGCGCCAGCAGGCGTTCCACCTCGGCCCGAGGCACCAGGGTGGCGGTGGGGTTATTGGGACGGCAGAGCCAGAGCAGCCGCGCCTCACCCAGCCCCGCGGCGATGGCCTCGACGTCGAGGCGAAAGTCCGGCGGCGTCAGCGGCAGCGTCACCGCCGGCAGCCCCTGGGCCTCACAGGCCCGGGCATACTCGGCGAAGGTGGGCTCGACGATGGCCGCCGGCGCCCCGGGCCGCTCCCGGGCCTGCAGGGCCGCGGCCAGGAAGACCGCCTCGGCGCCGCCGTTGGTCAGCAGCACCTGCTCCGGGGCCACGCCCTCATGGGCGGCGATGGCCTCGCGCGCCTCGCGGTAGTCGGGATCGGGGTAGCGGGCAAGCGCACCGGCCTCGGCGAGCCGCGAGTTCAGCCACTCATGCAGCCAGGCCGGCGGCCCCAGGGGGTTGAGGTTGGCGCTGACGTCCAGCACCGGCGTCGTCTCATCCAGGCCGAATCGCGCCAGAAGGGGGCCGGGCTGGCCCCCGTGCAGGGGCCAGCCGACGGCGGACATGCCGCGCCCCGGGGCGCTCACGGCAGGGCCTCCACGAGCAGCACCGCCAGTGCCAGCAGCGCCAGAAACCCCAGCCAGCCGCCGTGCATCAGGCGAATGGCCGCGCCGATATGGGCGCAGCGCAGCGGCTCCCTGGGCGTGCCCAGGCGGGCGCGCTCGGAGATCTCGCCGCGGTAGCGGTTGATGCCGCCGAGCTGGACCCCCAGCAGGTTGGCCACCATGGCCTCGGGCCAGCCGCTGTTGGGGCTGGGGTGGCGGGGGGCCTCGCGGCGGGTGGCGGCCAGCGCCCCCCGGAGGCGCAGCCCGCGCTCCCGCCGCGCCAGGCAGCACGCACCCAGCCAGAGGGTCAGGGCGGTGAGCCGGGCCGGCAGCCAGTTGGCGGCGTCATCCAGGCGCGCCGCGGCGCGGCCGAAGTCGAGGTAGCGCTCGCTGCGGTAGCCCACCATGGAGTCCAGGGTGTTGACCGCCTTGTAGGCCACCGCCAGGGGGGCGCCCCCCAGCAGGGCGAAGAGCAGCGGTGCGGTGATGCCGTCCACCGTGTTCTCGGCCACCGTCTCCACCGCCCCCCGGGTCACCTCCCCCTCGTCCAGCGCCTCGGTGTCGCGGCCGACGATCATGGCAAGCGCGCGACGCGCCGCGGGGAGGTCGCCTCGGGCCAGCGGAGCGGCCACCGCCAGGGCGGCATCGCGCAGGCCGCGAATGGCCAGGCAGCTGGCCAGCAGCCACCCCTCCGCCAGCCAGCCCAGCCAGGGGTGAAGCCGCGCCAGCAGGGCGATGGCGGCCCAGGCCAGCAGGCCGCTTCCCGCCACCACCAGGGCGGTCATCAGCGCACCGCGGACACGGCGCGCCCGGCGAGAGCCCCGGTTCCAGGCCCGCTCCAGCCAGGCGATCACCGCCCCCATGCCCACCACCGGGTGGGGCAGGCGGCGGGGGTCGCCGATGGCCAGGTCCAGGGCCACGGCGGCAAGCACCAGGCCCAGCAGCGCAAGCGACAGCGGTTCAGCCATGGGCGGCCTCCTCCTGGCGCCGGCGCCACTCCCGGGAGGCCAGCAGCGAGGCGCGAGTGGCCCGGTAGACCGCCTGGCCCAGCTCGCGACCGAGCCGCGTCCCCGAGCCGGCATAGGGGGTCACGGGGCCCGCCTGGGTCGCGGCAACCGCCAGGCAGTCGGTGGAGGTGCCGCTGGCCGGCGTGCCGCTATGGGGGTCCTGCACGCCGAGGGAGTGCAGGGCGCGCACCTTGGCCTCGCTGGCCGACAGGCAGGCGTTGACCAGGCCACCATCGGTCAGGTGGCCATCGATCACGACCAGCGTATTGATGGTGCCTACCGGGCGCGGATCGCCGGCCAGGGGGGCGACGATATCCACGGCATTGCCGGCCCCGGCGGTCACCGCCGCCAGCACGCCCGCCCCCGCCTCCACCCGCAGGTGCTCGAGGCGCACCGCGGTCATCATGGCCAGGCTCTCGCCCTCCGGCAGCCCCCGCGCCGCCAGCCAGGCGGCGAGATCCGCCCCCGGCGCGCTGCCGGCATAGTCCTTGTCCACATGGAAGTTGCAGAAGTGGCGTCGCCAGCCGAAGCCGCCGCCCACCAGGGCGCTGCTCAGTGTCCAGAGCGGGCGCGGGGCGGCCAGGTATACGCAGTCGGCGGCGGCATCGAGGGTGAGCCCTGGGCCGAAGGCGAGCTGGGTGGGTCCGGGCCTCATGGGGCGGGGTCGATGCCGATATCGTCGAAGGTGGCCATCTCCGCCAGCAGGCGGCAGGCCGAGTCGAGCAGCGGAAAGGCCAGCGCCGCCCCGGTGCCCTCGCCCAGGCGCAGCTCGAAGTCGACCAGCGGGCGGGCCTCCAGGGCGGCCAGGGCCCCCTCATGGCCAGGCTCCCGGGAGCGGTGACCGAAGAGCAGGTAGTCGCGCAGGCTCGGCCGCAGCCGGCAGGCCACCAGCGCCGCCACCGTGGCGATAAAGCCATCGACGATCAGCGGCAGGCGGTGGGTCGCACCGCCCAGGAAGGCCCCCGCCATGGCGGCAATCTCCAGGCCGCCCACCCCGGCCAGGGCCCCCAGGGGGTCCGCCCGGTCGGGGCGCCGCGCCGCCAGGATGCGTTCGATCACCTCGCACTTGTGGGCCAAGCCCGCCGCGTCGAGGCCGGTGCCGGGGCCCACCAGCCTGTCGACCGCCTCGCCGGTCAGCACGGCCAGCAGGGCGCTGCTGGCCGTGGTGTTGGCGATGCCCATCTCGCCGACGACCAGGCTGCGGCAGCCCGCCGCCACGGCTCGCTCGGCGGCGCGCCGACCCGCGCCCATGGCCGCCAGCGCCTCGTCGCGGCTCATGGCGTCCTCGTGCAGCATATTGGCCGTGCCGCGGCGAACCCTCTCGTTGATCAGCAGCGGGGAATCGCCCGCGTCGTCAGGCAGGGGCGTCGCCACGCCCACGTCGATCACCTCGAGGTGGGCCCCATGCTGGCGGGCAAAGACGTTGATAGCGGCCCCGCCGGCGGCGAAATTGGCCACCATCCGGGCGGTCACCTCGGCAGGAAAGTCGGAGACGCCCTCGGCGGCCACGCCGTGGTCGGCGGCGAACACCAGCATGGCCGGTGGCGAAACCTGCGGCAGCGCCTGGCCCTGAATGGCGGCCAGCTCCACGGCGAGTCTCTCCAGGCGGCCCAGGCTGCCCGGCGGCTTGGTCAGGCGGTCCAGGCGCTGCGCGGCCTGCTGGGCCGCCAGGCTATCGAGAGAAGGCAGGAAATCGGGGATGACGCTCACGCAGGCCACTCCTTGGATCGGCAGGCGAAGGGGCCGGCCATCTTAGCAGAGTTGGCGGAAAGGTCAGGGGATCAGCACCGCGGCACCGGAGAGCCTCCCCTCGCGGAGGTCATCGAGGGCGCGGTTGGCCTGATCCAGGGGGTAGGCGCGGGTCTCGGTGCGGATCGGCACCTGCGGCGCCAGGGCCAGGAACGCCTCGCCGTCCCGGCGGGTGAGGTTGGCCACCGACTTCACCGAGCGCTCCTCCCAGAGCAGCCGGTAGGGGAAGCTCGGAATGTCCGACATGTGGATGCCGCCGGAGACCACGGTGCCGCCGGGGCGCACATGGGAGAGCGCCGCGGGGACCAGCTCCCCCACCGGGGCGAAGAGCAGGGCCGCATCCAGCGCCTCCGGCGGCGCCTCGTCGCTGCCCCCGGCCCACTCGGCGCCGAGCCGCCGGGCGAAGGCCTGGGCCTCGGCGTCGCCGGGACGGGTGAAGGCGAAGACCCGCTGGCCGCGGGCCAGCGCCAGCTGGATCAGGATATGGGCGGCGGCACCGAAGCCGTAGATGCCGAGCCGCCGTGGGGCCTCGCCGCCGGCCAGGCGCCAGGTGCGGTAGCCGATCAGCCCGGCGCAGAGCAGGGGTGCACTCGCCTGGGCGTCGTCGCCCTGGACGGGAAAAGCGTAGCGGGCGTCGGCCACGCAGTATTCCGCGTATCCGCCGCCCCGGGTGTAGCCGGTGAACTCGGCCCGCTCGCAGAGGTTCTCCTCGCCGCGAAGGCAGGGGGCACACTCGCCGCAGGTCCAGCCCAGCCAGGGCACGCCGAGGCGCTCACCCAGCGCCACCCCGGTCACTCCCTCCCCCAGGGCGGTGACCTCGCCGATGATCTCGTGGCCGGGCACCAGGGGCAGACGCGGGTCGGGCAGTTCGCCATCCACCACGTGGAGGTCGGTGCGGCAGACCCCGCAGGCCAGCACCCGCAGCTGAAGCTCCCCTGGGCCGGGCGCGGGCCTCGGCACCTCCTCCAGCACCAGAGGCTGACCCGGGGCGTGCAGGCGCATGGCGCGCATGGTCTCGGTCATGGTCATTCTCCTCTCGGCCGTCCAAACCGGCCCTGCCGACAGGATAGCCGAGGGCTCAGGCGGCGACCCGGACCTCGTAGCCGGTGTACTTGCGCAGGTTGATCACGCCGGTATCGAGGATCAGGTACTGCCCCTTGAGGCCGAGCAGGGTACCGCCGATCTCGGGGGTCTTGTCGAGGTTGTGGGAGACCACCTTGGTGGGGTATTCGAGCACCGGGTAGTCCAGGGCCACCGGCGGCGCGTCGAGCAGGCGGATGGCGTCTGCTCCGAAGCGCTCGCGCAGGCTGGCCAGGCCGCCCTCCAGGCGCGCCAGCAGGCGATCGCGCTCGGCGGGCAGGTCCAGCTCGGCGGTGTCGCCCTTGAGCATGGCCCGCCAGTTGGTGCGGTCGGAGACCTCCTCCTTGAAGAGCGTCTCCACAAAGCCCGACTGCTGGCGGGTATCCACCTCGAAGATCGGCAGCGCCTGCACCGCGCCCTGGTCGAGCCAGCGGGTCGGTACCTGGGTGCCCCGGGTGATGCCGACCTTGAGGCCGGAGGCGTTGGCCAGATAGACGATATGGGGCTGGAAGCAGTGGCGCTCGCCCCACTCCGGCTCGCGGCAGGTGCCGGCGAAGAAGTGGCAGGTCTCCGGCTTCATGATGCAGGTGTCGCACTGGGCGAGCTTCTTGAAGCAGGGGTAGCAGTGGCCCTGGGCGAAGCTCTTCTTGGTGGCCCGGCCGCAGTGGGTGCAGGCGATGGCGCCGCTCCAGGCGAGCGACAGCGGCCGCCCCAGGCGCTCGTTGAGATCGAGGCGCGCCTCGCCGGCGCGCAGGGTATAGCGGGCGGGCTCACCGCCCTGCCCCGGCGCGATGGCCATCTTGGTCAGGCAGCCGGTGACCTCGGCGGCCGCGGCGATGGCGTCAGTCACGGCCGGCGTCCTTGGCAAGCCCCGCCAGTGCCGGGTCCACGCCGGCACCGCTGCTGGCCCCGCCGCAGGTGCGCTGCTGCAGGTAGCCCACCCGCTGCTCCTCGGGGACGTTATTCTCGAACTCGTAGCGCATCACCGCCTCCATGCAGAGCTCGGTCTGCTCCCGGGTCAGCAGGCGGCCGTCCGGCCACTTGCGCAGCTCCACCGCCTGCTTGAGGCTCTGGTAGATGGCCGGGGTCATCTGCTGGATCATGCGCTCGAAGGTCATATCGCTCATCGGAAACTCTCTCAATGGTGACGGCGTGCTCGCCCGGAATAGTACCAGCCCAGGGCCAGGCCCACGACCAGCCCCCCCAGGTGCGCCTCGTTGGCCACGTTGCCGAAGCCCACGGCGCCGGCCATGTCGGTCATGGTGAAGACCATCCAGCCGAGCATGAAGACCACCAGCATCTGGGGCACGAAGAAGCCGCTGCCGGGGGCCCGCCGCGACATCAGCCAGACATAGCCGAGCAGGGCGAAATCGACGCCGGACATGCCGCCGAAGAGCACGGTCCCGGCGGCGTACTGGGCCAGGTTGGCACCCACGCCGGCGGCGAGCAGGATCAGCAGCATGCGCCCGCTGCCCTGCAGCGCCTCCACCTGGCGGCCGAAGTACCAGAGCCACAGCATGTTGAAGATCAGGTGCATCCAGCCGAAGTGCAGAAAGGCCGGCGAGAGCGGGCGCCAGATCTGGCCGGCCAGCAGCGCCTCGACCAGGCTGCCCACGGCCAGGGTGCCGCCGGGGGCAACGCCCAGGGGCACGATGGCCAGCAGGGCAATGACCAGATCGCCGAACACGGCCATGGCGGCGAACACCAGCAGGCAGAGACCCAGGGTGGCCGCGGTGACCGGCGCCTGGCGCAGCACCCCGGCCAGCGAGCCGGACGCCGGCCCGGCTTTGCGTCGTGCGCGGCCCCGGGCAGGCATCAGCGGCTCGCCGCTCTGCCACTGGGCCAGCAGCCGCATCATCTCTGCCTGCTGGCGGGGATCCGCCAGCCAGAGGGTCTGGCCCTCGTCATCCTCGGTGATGCGGTGGCCGATACGGTGGGCCCAGAGGGCACGGCGCAGCTCGCGGGTATCGGCATCGGGGGGCAGCTGGATCACGCGGTACATGGCGCCTCCTTGTGCGCGTGGGTGGGCGGGACCGGGGAGCGCGCATAAAAAATCCGGCGGAGGGGGCCGCCGGATAAGAGCAAGGGATCATTCAAGGGAACACCTACTCTGATGGCGGTCGGCACCAGGAGTTCACGGCACCGAGCAAAAAATATTGTAAAGTTTTGTGTCATGTAAAAACGTCATTCGAAGCTGATCTCCCAGGGGCGCGGGCGCACCTGCTCCTCCCGGGGGACCCGCAGCCAGACGAAGTGGTCCGCGTTGAGCTGGCGCTCGCCGCTCCAGCGGTAGGCCACCAGACGGCCGAACTTCACCGCGCTGTAGTCCAGGCAGGCAACGTTGGGCGCCGGCAGGGCCGGAATCCCCTCGCACCAGTAGTGCCCGATGAAGAGCGGCGGCTCGTCCGGCCCGTAGAAGGCCAGCCGCTGGCGATCCTCGGCAGAGAGCGGGCGCAGCTCCAGGTCCCCGGGCAGGTTATCGGGCTGGAACACCACATCGCCCCAGGTCTGCGGTGACTGCGCCCAGAAGTGGGTGCGGAAGCTGCGCCGGGTGAAGCCGTCGCCGGAGTGGATCTCGGTGCCCAGCGGCAGGGGCATCTGGGTGCCCCGGGTGAGACGGTCGAGGATCTCGAAGGCGCGGGTACCCGGCGCCGTGGACTCCACCAGGAAGGCCTCGTCCATGCAGGCATCCGGATGGCGGCTGCGCAGGTCGTCGATCAGCGACTGGTCCCAGCAGGCGTGCACCACCCGCAGGCCGTCGCGCTCCAGGAAGAGCGGGATCTCCAGGAACCAGGCCAGCGCCTCCTCCCACTCCTGGGGGTGGTCGCGATACTGCTCCAGGGTCTCGTTGATGATGCGGTTGTTGCGCGGCGTGTGCTCGCGCAGCCACTCCCGGCCAATTCCCGCCGGGGCGCGATGACAGTAGGCCAGGGCGTTGTACTCATGGTTGCCCATGACGATATGCGCCTCGCCCTCCTCCACCATGCGCCGGGCGATCTGCACCGCCAGCCGGATGCGCGGGCCCCGGTCGATCAGGTCGCCGAGAAAGATGACCCTGCGCCTGGGGTGGCGGTAGACGCCGCCCCGCTGGTGGTAGCCCAGCTTCTCCAGCAGCGCGGCCAGGGTGGCGCCGCAGCCGTGTACATCGCCGATCAGGTCGTAGCCTTCGAATCTCGCCTGCGTTCTCACATCAGTCTCCCAGGCGATTGCTCCAGCCCAGCTTGCTGCGCAGGACCTCGAAGAAGTTGTGTCCCAGCGGATGCACCAGCTGGACGCACTGGGGCTTGCGGCGGATCACCAGGACATCGTCGGGCTTTGCCACGGCGCGGGTCTGGCCGTCGCAGCTGATATGCGGGTAGGTCTGGTTGGTCTCGCCGATGTGGATACGGATCTCGCTTGCGGCGTCGATGACGATGGGCCGGCTGGAGAGGGTGTGGGGGAACATCGGCACCAGGGTCACCACGTCGAGCTTGGGGTGCATGATGGGGCCGCCGCCGGAGAGCGAATAGGCGGTGGAGCCGGTGGGCGTGGCGATGATCAGGCCGTCGCTGCGCTGGCTGTAGACGAACTGGCCGTCGATGAAGAGCTCGAACTCGATCATCCGCACCGCCTTGCCGGGGTGCAGCACCACCTCGTTCAGGGCATCGCCGCTGCCCATCAGGGTGCCGTCGCGATAGAGCTCGGCGTCGAGCAGGAAACGCTCCTCCACCTCGTAGTGGCCGTCGAGCACCTCGCCTACCCGAGCCTCCAGCTCATCCGGAGAGATATCGGTGAGAAAGCCCAGTCGACCGCGGTTGACGCCCAGTACCAGGGTGCCGCTATGGCACAGGGTGCGGGCCGCCCCCAGCAGGCTGCCGTCGCCACCCACCACGATCACCAGGTCGCAGAGCTGGCCGAGCATGCGCCGGCTCGACTCCACGTGGCCGTGGTCGAGGAGCACCGTGGCGGTGCGATCCTCGATGATGACATGGTGGCCGCGCTGATCCAGGAAACGGATCAGGCGCTTGAGGGTGTCGACCACCTTGGTGCTGCCAAGGCGGCCAATCAGACCGATGGTACGGAAGGACGTCTTGGCGTCGCGTTCCGGGGAAGAGCTCTGTTCGGATGGCATGCAGGGGCCTCTCGCATTGCAGCGGCCCATTATGGCCACTGCCCAGCCCCCCGGCAAACGGGGCGCGTCGCGCCTCAGGCGGCCAAGGCCGCGCGGCGCTTCACCCACCACTCGTTGAGCCAGAGCGAACCGGCGATGATCGCCCCGCCCAGCGCCAGGCGCCCGAGGTCGGCGTCACGGTTCCAGATCACCAGGTTGACCAGCAGGCCGGCGGGGATCAGGGCGTTGTTCATGATCGCCAGCGCCCCGGCGTCCACCCGGGTCGCCCCCAGGTTCCAGAGGAAGTAGCCAACCCCCGAGGCCACCAGCCCCAGCCAGAGCAGCACGCCCCACTGCACCCCGGTAGTCGGCAGCGCGCTGGCATTGCCCAGCAGGGCAAAGGCGGGCAGGGCCACGGCCAAGGCGCCCAGGTAGAACCAGGCGAAGACGCTGTGGCGGGGCAGCGAGGCGGGGAGCTCATCCGAGAGCCTCCGGTAGCCCACCTGGCCCAGGGCGAAGCAGAGGTTGGCTCCCTGCACCACCAGGAAGCCGAGCAGGAAGCCGCCGTCGAGACCGTCGTAGCGGATCACCCCGGCCCCCACCACGGCCAGCGCCGCTGTCATCAGGTAGAAGGGGGTGAAGCGCCCGAACAGGGCATCGTCGAGCAGAGTGATATAGAGCGGCGTGAAGATGGTAAAGAGCAGCACTTCCGGCACCGAGAGCAGCAGGAAGGACTGATAGAAGAAGATATACATCAGCCCCAGCTGCACGGCGCCCAGCCCCATCAGCACCAGGCGCTGGCGCCCGCGCAGCAGGCCAGGGCGCAGGAAGGGCAGGAAGACCAGCGCCGCCAGGGCCACGCGCAGGGCGACGGCGAAGTAGCTGTCCACCTGGCCGGCCAGGTAGACGCCGATCAGCGAGAAGGAGAAGGCCCAGAGTACGGTGACGCCGACGAGATAGCCCACGGTCAACCTCATTGATATTTTGAGTTGACGGCGATTATACGCCAGCCGGCGCCTCTGCCAACCCCCGGCGAACCGCTGTCTCAGCGTTGTGCCAACAGGCGCAGGGCGTGGATCACGCCCGGCACCCACCCCAGCAGCGTCAACAGCAGGCTCAGACAGATGCGGCGCGCCGGCGCCCGAGACAGCCCCACGGCCAGCGGCGGCATCAGCACGGCCAGCGCCAGCAGGGCAGTACGAGGCGCACCGGCACTCACCGTCTCGGCCGGGGGCGGAGAGGCGGTCTCGGCAGCGCCCGGATCGTACTGCTCCACTCCCCCCTGCGCCTCGCGGGCCTGCCGCTCGATCAGGCGCTGGTGAGCCTCATGATTGATTTTCTGCTCCAGGGAGCCGGCATCCTCGGCCAGCTCATCGTGGTAGCGCTCCCACTCCTCCCAGTCGTGGGGCGTCCCGGCCCGGGGGCGATGATCCCCCGACTCCCGGGCGCGCGCCCAGGCCTTCTCTTCCAGGGTGGTGGGGCGTTCACGTTCACGATCGCCGTCAAGCCCCTTGCGGGCAAGATACTCGCGAGCATCCATAGGCTGACTCCTGGGTTATCGATACCGGGCCTTGATTTTGAGGCAGGCAGGCGCCAGGGGGTTCCAGAACGACCATACGCAGCGCCACGTCCAAGCGTTGATAGCGAAAGACTCAACGGGGCCCGGGAGTGGACTATGCTGAAACCGCTACGGGCTGATGATCAACCGGCACAAGGAGAATTGCCATGCCCAACAAGGCCCCCACCACCGTTCGCGAGATCATGTCCCGTGACTGCTACCGGGTGACCGCCAAGACGGCGGTATCTACCCTGGCCGAGGGACTCTCGCTCCACCGGCTGCCCGGCGTCCCGGTGGTCGATGAGCACGACCACCTGATCGGCTTCATCTCGGAGCAGGATGTGCTCGGCAAGGTGCTGGAGAGCACCTATCTCAACGAGGAGCCGCCGCTGGTCAAGGAGCTGATGCGCCACGAGGTGCTCACCGTCACGCCCAACAAGAGCATCACCGACCTGGCCCAGGAGATGCTGAAGAGCAAGCCCAAGGTCTATCCGGTGGTGGAGCAGCAGCGCCTGGTGGGGATCGTCACCCGCCGCGATGTCCTCAACGCCATCCTCAGCATGCGCCACAAGCAGAATCACTGAGCTTTATCACCACCGATCCAGCGCCCCGCCACGGCGGGGCGCTTTCGTGTGACGCCCCGGCCAGGCGGCTGCCGCCCGCCACCCCGCCAAAAAGAAGGCCGCCTCCCTAGGGAAACGGCCAAGCATCGATCGAAAGACTGCGAGCCAGAACAACAGTGTTAGCGACTGCTATCGCGCTGTTGCCTGTGCTTACTCAGACAGTGCTGCGAGGAAAAGTTCGGGAGCGGTCGAAATTTTATTGTCGGGAGCGCCTCTCGCCCGGCAACACACCGAAGAAACAGCAACTTGCAGCGCAAACGCGAAAAAGGCCGCGCCGCGGCTTGCATGGCTAAGCATTTGGTTTTACTATCGAAACCGCCTAGCGGGTGTAGCTCAATGGTAGAGCAGAAGCTTCCCAAGCTTAAGACGAGGGTTCGATTCCCTTCACCCGCTCCACGCCCCCATATTGACCCTTACACACACTTGGCGTGGGTCTACCTGCTTCAACCTAAACCAGGTAGTGGCAGAGCTTCGTGATAGCCCCATGGCCCTGTTCCTGCTTGTCTTTGCCGTCTGCCTGCTGATCTTCGGCGGCATGACCGCCCTGCTGCTGCTCTCCGGCACCCCACGCTATCGCACCGAGCCCGCCCAGCTGCTCGCGCTGATCGATCGCGCCCTGGCCAGCGAGGTCACTGAGACCGAGTGGAATGCCATCATCGGCTACCCCATTCGCCACGACGAGACCCTGGACAGCATCCGCCGTCGCGCCCAGCGACTGGTGGACGAGCATGGCAACCACGGCCGCGTCAGCCGCGGCAAGCCCCTGCTGGATGCCGCCGGGCAGGAAGAGCTCCAGGCCCTGCGCGACCACCTAGCCCGCCATCTGGCCCTGCGCGAACAGCAGCGCCGCGGCGAGTGAGCCCGGGGCGTCGATAGGCTAGACTGAGGACTTCGCCAGCCGAAACGGGCATGACCTGATGTCGAGCGCCATCCGCCAGATCCCCCTCGATACCGCCACTCTCCACCATGCACACGACTACCATCAGATCGTGATCGGCCTAGAGGGGCGCGCGGAGTTCGAGATCGAGGGACTGGGCGGCGCCATCTCGGCGCTGTCGGGCTGCATCGTGCCGGCCAACCACGTGCACTACTATGCCGGGAGCGGCGAGAATCGCCAGCTGATCCTCGATCTTCCCTGTGAGACGGCCTGCCTCACCGGTCTCCATCATGAACTGGCGCGCCTCTTCGATGCCCCGCGCTTCTTCGCCCTGGACGCCCCCCTACGCCGCTACCTTGACTTCCTGCTGCTCGAGCTCGAGCACGCCCCCCGCACCCTTGGCGCCGGCCAGCAGGAGCGTCTGGCCGGCACCCTGCTGGGTTGCCTCAACGAGCGGCTGGGCGGTAGCCCACCGGCGCCCCGGGGCCGCCCCCTGGACCTGACACGCCTCGACCGCTTTATCGAACGCCACCTGGCGAGCCCCCTGCAGGTGGGCGACCTGGCCCGGGAGGCCTGCATGAGCGAGGCCCACTTCCGGGAGCGCTTTCGACAGCAGACCGGCCTCTCGCCCTGGCAATACGTGCGCCGCCGGCGCCTGGAGGCGGCCCGCCATCTGCTCTCCGCCACCGGCCTGCCCGTGGCGGAGGTCGCCGCCCGTACCGGCTTCGGCAGTCAGAGCGCCTTTGCCAGCGCCTGCCGTAACGCCTTTGGCGCCCCCCCAAGCCAGCTGCGACAGCCCGCCGAGCGTCCGCGGCCGCTGAACCGCGTTTCCCGCCAGGGCCGAGCATAGGTCGCGACTAAAGTCTAACCCTCACGGGCAGAGACGCCGCAGAATCCGCGAAATCCGCCGCCACTCCCGCGAAATCCGCAAGCACGCCATCCCCTAGGCTCCTAAAGTCAGGGGTACGGCCGTTTCACGCAGTGATCACGCCTGCCTGGAAAACGGCACCCTTCCGCCTGACGAGACTCCCGGGGGAAACCGATGCTCGACGCCACCACCATGCTGGATACCGCCACCTGGCAGCAGGATCTGGACACCCTCTTCGCTCGCGTCAGCGAGCACTATGCCATCGATGAAGATGACTTCGTCGCCGAACTGGTCAAGGTGCTCAGCGCCGACACCCGCGACTTCCAGCGCATCGCCGGCAAGACCGCCGAACTGGTCCGCGAGATCCGCGAGATGGACACCGCCGTGGACTCCATCGACCAGCTGCTGCAGGAGTACAGCCTCGACACCCACGAGGGGCTGATGCTGATGTGCCTGGCCGAGGCAATGCTGCGCATCCCCGACCGCGCCACTGCCGATGCCCTGATCGAGGACAAGCTGGGCCCCGCCGACTGGAAGTCCCACCTCGGCCAGAGCGACTCCTGGTTCGTTAACGCCTCCACCTGGGGCCTGCTGATGACCGGTCGGGTGCTCAACCTGGATCACCCCAAGGAGGGTCGCCCCGCCGGCTTCATCAACAAGCTGGTCAACCGCATGGGTGAGCCCGTGATTCGCCGGGCCATGCGCGAGGCCATGAAGGTGATGGGCAAGCAGTTTGTGCTGGGCCGCGATATCGACGAGGCGCTCAAGCGTTCGCAACCGCTCTTCGACAAGGGCTACACCTACTCCTACGACATGCTGGGGGAAGCCGCTCGCACCCGCAGCGACGCGCGCAAGTACTTCGACGACTACGCCCGTGCCATCGAACGAGTCGGCAAGGCCAGCCAGGCGCTGACCGACAGGACCCCCGCCCCTTCCGTCTCCATCAAGCTCTCCGCGCTGCACCCGCGCTACGAGTTCGGCCGCCGCGATCAGGTACTCCATGAGCTGGTCGACAGCGTCAAGCGGCTGGTGGCCATGGCCCGGGAGCGGGACGTCGCCCTGACCATCGACGCCGAGGAGGTCGACCGCCTGGAGATCTCCCTGGAGGTATTCCGGGCCGTCTACGAGAGCCAGGAGGCTCGGGGCTGGGGCCACTTCGGGCTGGTGGTGCAGGCCTACGCCAAGCGCGCCCTGCCGGTGCTGCACTACCTCAACCGCCTGGCCGACCAGCAGGGCGACGAGATCCCCCTGCGCCTGGTCAAGGGCGCCTACTGGGACAGCGAGATCAAGGAGTCCCAGCAGCTCGGGGTGGAGGGCTACCCGGTCTACACGCGCAAGGCCTGCACCGACGTTGCCTACCTGGTCTGCGCGCGCTTCCTGCTCTCCGACGCCACCCGCGGGCGGATCTTCCCGCAGTTCGCCACCCATAACGCCCACACCATCAGCGCCATTCTCGAACAGGCAAACGAGGCCTCGCGCCCCTTCGAGTTCCAGCGCCTGCACGGCATGGGCGAGGCCCTCTACGACGCCGCCCTGCCCCGGGCACCCAAGGGCACCTACTGCCGCATCTATGCGCCGGTGGGCGCCCACAAGGACCTGCTTCCCTACCTGGTTCGCCGCCTGCTGGAGAACGGCGCCAACTCCTCCTTCGTCCACCAGCTGGTGGACCCCAGGGTGCCGGTGGAGTCGCTCTGCGTGCATCCCGTCGAGACTCTGCGCCAGCAGCCCCGCTACGCCAACTCCCGCATCCCGCTGCCCGCGGAGATCTACGGCGAGCAGCGGCGCAACTCCCGGGGGGTGAACCTCAACGTTCGCAGCCACTATCAGCCGCTGATGGAGGCCATGGCCGAGCACATGGAGCGCGAGCACAGCGTCAAGCCGCTGCTCGCCTTCGAAGTGCCCGCTGATCCCGCCCGCTGCCAGGAGGTGCTCTGCCCCTTCGACCGGCGCCAGCGGATAGGCCGGGTACAGTGGACCAGCGCCGACGAGGCTGCCCGCGCCGTGGACGCCGCCTGGGCTGCCTTCCCCCGCTGGCAGGCCACCCCGGTGGCCGAGCGGGCCGCCATCATTCGCCGCCTGGGCGACCTGATGGAGACCCATATGGCGGAGCTGATGACGCTCTGCTCCCGGGAGGGCGGCAAGCTGCTCACCGACGGCGTCGACGAGATCCGCGAGGCGGTGGACTTCTGCCGCTACTACGCCATGAAGGCCGAGGAGCTCTTCGGCGAGGCGACCGCCCTGCCCGGCCCCACCGGCGAATCCAACCGGCTGATGCTCGCCGGCAAGGGGGTCTTCGCGGCGATCAGCCCCTGGAACTTCCCGGTGGCCATCTTCTGCGGCCAGGTGGTGGCCGCCGCCGTCGCGGGCAACACCGTGCTGGCCAAGCCCGCGGAGCAGACCTCCATCGTCGCCCACCGGGTGATCGAGCTGCTGCATGAGGCCGGCATGCCCCGGGAGGTGGTACAGCTGCTGCCCGGCGATGGGCCCACCGTGGGCAGCGTGCTCACCGGCGACCCCCGCATCACCGGGGTGGCCTTTACCGGCGGCACCGATACCGCCCAGGTGATCAACCGCGCCCTGGCCGGCCGCGAGGGCGCCGCCCTGCCGACGCTGGTCGCCGAAACCGGCGGCATGAACGCCATGATCGTGGACTCCACTGCCCTTCCCGAGCAGGTGGTGGCCGATGTCATCCAGTCCGCCTTCCAGAGCGCCGGCCAGCGCTGCTCGGCGCTGCGGGTGCTCTATCTTCAGGAGGACGTGGCCGACCGGGTCATCGAGATCCTCAAGGGGGCCATGGATGAGCTGCGCGTGGGCGACCCCCGCGACCTGGGCACCGATGTGGGGCCGGTGATCGACGAGGATGCCCGGGCGGGCCTCACCGCCCATATCGAGACGCTCAAGGCCGAGGGCCGGCTGGTGGCCGAGACGCGCCTGGAGACCCACGAGACCGCCCACGGCACCTTCGTGGCGCCGGTGGCCTTCGAGATCGACGGCATCGAGGCCCTGGAGCGGGAGCAGTTCGGCCCGATTCTGCATATCGTCCGCTACAAGAGCAGCGAGATCGACCGGGTGATCGACTCGATCAACGACCGCGGTTACGGCCTGACCTTCGGCGTGCACAGCCGCAATGAATCCTTTGCCGATGAAATAGCGCAGAAAATTCGTGTTGGTAACGTCTACGTAAACCGCAATATCATCGGTGCCGTTGTGGGCGTGCAGCCCTTTGGTGGCCTGGGGCTCTCCGGCACCGGACCCAAGGCGGGCGGGCCGCACTACCTGCTGCGCTTCGCCACCGAGAAGACGGTGACCGTCAACACCGCTGCCTTGGGCGGCAACGCCTCACTGCTTGCACTGGGAGACGAATGATCGGCAGCAGCCTGCCGTCATCAACAACAAGACGGCGCCCGAGTGATGACTCACGCGAGGGCGCTCACCGGACGGAGTCCGCTCCGTCCCAACGAACTGGAGAACTTCTATGGCCACTGGTGTCTGGATCAGCCTGATTGGTTACTTCGTGCTCATGATCGCCATCGGCGTCTATGCCATGCAGAGAGCCACCTCTTCCTCGGAAGACTACATGCTGGGGGGCCGCGCCCTCAGTCCCAAGGTGGCGGCACTGTCGGCCGGCGCCTCGGACATGAGCGGCTGGCTGCTGCTGGGCTTGCCCGGCGCGCTCTTCATCTCTGGCCTGGGCTCTGCCTGGATCGGTATCGGCCTGCTGGTGGGCGCCTTCCTCAACTGGACGCTGGTCGCACCTCGCCTGCGGGAACAGACGGTCCACTATGGTAATGCCATTACCATTCCGGCCTTTCTGGCCAACCGCTTCCCGACCCGGGCACTCGCCCTGCGCACGGTCTCTGCCGTCGTCATCGTCGTCTTCTTCGCGGTCTATACGGCGTCTGGCCTGGTGGCGGGCGGCAAGCTGTTCGAGAGCGCCTTCTCCGGCATTTACAACTTCGGCGGGATGAGCGATTACGCCATGGGCGTCGTGATCACCCTGGGCGTGGTGCTGGCCTATACGGTCGTCGGCGGCTTCCTGGCCGTGAGCCTGACCGACTTCGTTCAGGGCTGCATCATGATGCTGGCCCTGGTGCTCATGCCGGCGGTGGTGCTCTTCGGGGAAGGCGGCGGCGGCTTCGCCCAGGCCTCCGAGACCCTCAACGCCGTTGACCCGACGCTGCTCTCCTGGACGGCGGGGCTGACCTTCGTCGGCTGGCTCTCCGCGGTGGCCTGGGGCCTCGGCTACTTCGGCCAGCCCCATATCATCGTGCGCTTCATGGCGATCCGCTCCCTGAAGGATGTGCCCATTGCCCGCAACATCGGCATGAGCTGGATGGCAATCTCCCTGATCGGCGCCGTCTCCCTCGGCGTATTCGGCCGGGCCTACGCGATCCGCAACGGGATGGACGTTCAGGACCCTGAAACCATCTTCATCATCCTGGCCAACCTGCTGTTCCACCCGCTGATCACCGGCTTCCTCTATGCGGCCCTTCTCGCGGCCATCATGAGCACCATCTCCAGCCAGCTGCTGGTCTCCTCCTCGTCGCTGACCGAAGACTTCTACCGTCTCTTCCTGCGCAAGGAAGCCAGCGAGAAGGAGAGCGTCGCGATAGGTCGCCTCTGCGTGGTGATCGTCGGCGTGGTGGCCGCCATCATTGCCTCCGACGAGGACTCTCAGGTTCTGGGGCTGGTCAGCAACGCCTGGGCAGGCTTCGGGGCGGCGTTTGGCCCGCTGATCATCATGTCGCTGATGTGGCCGCGCACCAACGGCGCTGGCGCCATCGCCGGCATGGTCGTAGGTGCCGTCACCGTGATGCTCTGGATCACGCTTGGCTGGAACGCCGAATTCATGGGTGGCCCCGGCGTGTACGAGATCATTCCCGGCTTCATTGCCTCCCTCGTCGCCATCATCGCGGTGAGCAGCATGACGGCCGACGCCGGTGAGTATCGGCATATCGATCGTGACAGCCGGGCATCGTAACCCGAGCAGGGTAGAGAAAGAGCTCCTTCGGGAGCTCTTTTTATTGGTGAGGGCACCCGGGAGCAGGCTCTCTTCGCATCAGCCTCCCAGCAGTGCGCGACCCAGCAGCAGGCCGGCAAACAGCCCCAGTGCCACCAGGCTCCAGGGCGGCGTCGCCAGCCGGCGCTGCCAGCGGCGCTCAGGGGAGAGGCCCAGCGGGCGCACAAAGGCCGCGCCTAGGGCCCAGATGCCCAGCAGCACCGCCGGCAGGCGCATCCCCAGGGGCAACCCCTGGATCAGCGCCGGCTGGAGCAGCAGCCAGACCGCCAGCCCCGCCGCTACCAGCAGAGAGAGCGCCGGCTCCCGCCGGGCCTGTACGACATCAGAGGCGATACGCATGGTCGTTCCTCCCAAGGGGCCTGCTTCCCCAAGTCAAGACGATTTCCGACCGATGCGCGACCCGCCGACGTTGCGACGCGGCAATTCTTGTACAGGCACCCCCTAGCCCTCCCCTGGCCGGCCTTCAATTCTTGCCTGACAGGCCGCACTCAGTGGCCATTTAACTCGCCGCAACATTTCTCAAGACTTCTACCATCTCATATTCTATAGTCACCCTTGTACAACAAAAGATTTCTCCCCGGGCCCCTGACGCCCATGACCGACGCGAGGTCTCACTGATGAACCAGCATCGCTTCCTCACCGCCGCCCTGCTCTCCGCCGGAGCCCTGATCGCCAGCCAGGCCGCGCTGGCCTACCAGGCCGGTGACGTCTTTGTGCGCGGCGGTATCGCCCAGACCGACGTCAAGTCCAACAATGGTGACCTGGATGTACCGGGAGTAGGCGTCGCGCGCCTGGATGTCTCCGACGAGCGCGGGCTCTACTACGGCCTGGGCTACCTCTTTACCGACCAGATCGGCATCGAGCTCAGCGGCCAGGAGAAGGTCGAGCACGACCTTGCCCTGGTGGGGGTGCAAACCATCGGCAGCGTCGACCGCATGCCGGTCAATCTGCTGGTCAACTATTACCCCCTAGGCGGCATGGACTCTCGGGTCCAGCCCTATGTGGGCGCCGGCCTCAACTACACCCGCTTCTCCGGGGAAGAGTTTGAGGGACTGGACGTGCGCCGCAGCTATGGCGTTATCGGCCAGGTAGGGGTGGACCTGGCCGTGGCCCAGGGCGTCATGCTCAACGGCTTCGTCAGCTATGCCGACGTCTCGGCGGATGTGCGACTGGGCGGCGACAAGATCGGCGAGGCCAAGATCGACCCCATGACCATCGGCGGCGGCATCACCTATCGCTTCTGATGCCGCACATGGCATGACGATTGCGGTAACCAAGGACGCCGCCGGGCAGGGTCCGGCAGCGTTTATTTTTGTTTCTCGCCCTTATGCATCGCAGTCCCGCTTGACCGGCGTCAAGAAAGTTCCAAGGCGGCTTGATTAAAATTGCCTTAACCCCGACAGGCCAGCAAGGGCCTGTGCGGCATTGCTGAAACCGGAACGTCAAGGAGTCGCCCCATGCGCAAGCACTTCCCCACCCTGCTCGCCGCCGGCCTGGCCGCCGCCGCCTTTACCACCAGCACCCAGGCCCTGGCCTACGGCGCGGGCGACTTCTTTACCCGCCTGGGCGTCGCCAAGGTAGCGCCCAAGAGTGATAACGGTAACCTCGATACGGCTCTTGGCAACCTGGCGGTAGATGTCCAGGATGACACCAACTTCGCCTTTACCCTGGGCTATCGCTTCCACGATAACGTCGGCGTCGAGCTGCTGGCCGCCCTGCCCTTCGAGCATGACATCAACCTGGACGGCCAGAACCTGGCTTCTACCAAGCACCTGCCCCCGACCCTGACCGTGCAGTACTACCCCCTGGGCGGCACCGCGGCCCTGGTGCAGCCCTATGTCGGCGTAGGCATCAACTACACCCGCTTCTCCAGCGAGAAGCTTGATATTGATGGCATCGACCTCGACCTCTCCAGCTCCTGGGGCGCCGCCGGCCAGGTGGGCGTGGACGTCCTGATTGACGACAACTGGGCGCTCAACGCCGCCGCCTGGTATATCGATATCGAAACCGACGCCAGCCTCAACGGCACTGAGGTAGGCACCGTAAAGATCGATCCCTGGGTCATCATGGGCGGTATCAGCTACCGCTTCTGATCCTCGCGCCACCCGCGCGAAACGCAGGAGGCCCGCCAATGGCGGGCCTCCTGCGCTGGTGGGGAAGCATGTCGGGCCCTGTTCAGCCCTCGGTGACCAGCCGGTCGATGCGCGCCACGGCCTCGGCGATCATCTGCCGCTCGCTGGCGCGCGCCCCGGACTCGGCCAGCCAGGCCTCCACCGCCGGGGCCACCTCGCACTTCGCCGGCATCGGCGCACGGGCCTCCACCAGCGCCTCCAGGCGCACGATAAAGACGAAGCGCAGCCACTGGGACAGTGACATGGTGTCGGCACAGAAGGGCTCGACGCTGGCAAAGGCAGCCGCCTCGGGGGGCTCCATGCGCCACTGGCCGGTAGCGCGCATGGTCGCCTCCAGCTCGCGCAGGGCGACCGCCAGCTCCTGGTGAACGCTCATGAGAAATACCTCGGTGATGTGTACCGTCCATTATCCTGATGATCCCCCTCCCCTGGCTACCCCAAGGGGTTGTCCACACCTGCCCCCCTTCCCGGGACACCAGGCACACAGTTCACAGTTTCCCTGAACGGGGCTGTGGATAATCTCTGGAAAGGCGACGCAGAGCCACGGCTCATGGGGGGTCGCGGCGATCGATCAAGAATTGATCACGCCCCTGCGACTCCACTGTGTTCGGCAGCTGACAGCGGCAGGCCGCCAAGGTAGAGTGCACGGTTCGATGACGGGAGAGAGCATGCAACCCATCCATACCCTTCATGACTTCTTCGTGCGCAGCGGCGCCGAGGTGAACCTCTACCATCTGGGGCGCCGCGTCACGCCCTGCGAGCTCGCGACCCTGGCGGCCTTCGAGGCCGGCGATCAACCCTGGCCGTCCCCCTGGCAGGGGCAGGCGCGCCTGGGGCTGGTGTTCCGGCTGGGCGACATGCCCGACCCGGTCATCTGGTTCCTGGCGCTGCCGCTGGATGAGCAGGGCCACCTGAGCCCCGCGCCCCGGGATGCCTTCCTGCAGCGCCTGCTCGAGACCCTGGGCCGCAGCGTGGAAAGCGTCGGCCGGGAGGACGGCGAGGCGGTGGACAACCTGATGAAGGACAACCCGCTCGCCTTCACCCCCTCTCTGCCCTTCCAGGCCATGCTGCACGCCCGGGCCACCCTGGCGCTGGGGCGTCCCGCCAGCGAGCACCTGGAGCCGGCGGAGGCCTACTTGAGCGGCCAGCAGGGCTTCGACTGGCAGGCCCTAGGGCTGCAGGGGCTGGCCGACTTCGCGGTGCGCATGGAGGCCGATGACCAGACGCGCCTGGCGGCCCGGCTGCCCGAGCTGCCGGGCGAGGTGCTCGCCTCCCTGTGCTACTGTCTGGAACATGTGGATATCAGCGACGCGCTGGCCGGGGCGCTGCGCGAGCGCGGGGAAGCCGCTGCCAGGGCCGGCGACATCGAGGGCTTCTGCGCCTGCGTACGCGCCATGGCCGGCGCCGATGGCCGCCTGGCCGGCGCCTGGTTCGACGCCCTGCTGGCTGACGCCGACGCCTGCGGCCCCGACCTGCTGGCCGCCATGGCCGGACGCGGCTGGCACCATCTGGAGCACGGCGAGCGGCTGCCCCGCTTCCTGGGCCGGCTGGCCGAGTGCCAGTCCGCCGACTTCATGACGGTGGCGCGGGACCTGGCGCTGATCCCCAGGCTTCGGCTGCCGGTGCTGATGACCCTGCGCGAGGCGCCGACGGACTCCCCCATCGGTCGCCGGCTGGCCGCCCTGACCCGTTGAGACGCCTGCAAGGATTTCCATGAGCATGAAAGAACTGCCCTATACCCCCAAGGCGGTGATCGGCCGTCGCGAGATGGTAGAACTGCCCGAGATGCACCTGAGCCTGTGTGCCAAGGCGGACACCGGGGCGCGCACCTCGGCGCTTCACGCCGAGGATATCGAGTCCTTCGAGGAGGATGGTCACCTCTGGGTCAGCTTCACCACCCGCAGCGGCGGCCCGGACACGCCCCCCCATGTGTTTCGCATGCACCTGCACGACCGCCGCAAGGTGCGCAGCTCCAACGGCCAGGAGGAGTGGCGCTACGTGATCCGGACCTCCCTGCGCCTGGGCGAGCTGGAGTTCCCCGTGGAGCTGACCCTGACCGACCGCCGCAACATGCGCCACCCCATGCTGCTGGGCCGACGCGCCCTGCGTCGCCTGCTGGTGGCGCCCGGCGCCGCCTTCCTGCACGGTGAACCCTGAAGCGAACGACACCGAGACTCACGGCCACTGGAGCCCTTCGATGCATATCGCGCTGCTGTCACGCAACCGCAACCTCTACTCCACTCGTCGGCTGGTGGAGGCCGCCGAACAGCGCGGCCACAGCGTAAGGGTGGTCGATACCCTGCGCTGCTACATGAGCATCGCCGCCCACCACCCCTCGATCCACCTCAAGGGGGAGGAGCTCGAGCCCTTCGACGCGGTGATCCCGCGCATCGGCGCCTCGGTGACCTTCTACGGCTGTGCCGTGCTGCGCCAGTTCGAGATGATGGGCACCTATGTGCTCAACGACTCCGTCGCCATCACCCGCTCCCGGGACAAGCTGCGCTCGCTGCAGCTGCTCTCCCGCAAGGGGCTGGGCCTGCCGATCACCGGCTTCGCCCACTCCCCGGACGACATCCCCGACCTCATCACCATGGTCAAGGGAGCGCCGCTGGTGATCAAGCTACTGGAGGGGACCCAGGGCATCGGCGTGGTGCTGGCCGAGACCAACCAGGCCGCCGAGAGCGTGATCCAGGCCTTCATGGGCATGAAGGCCAACATCATGGTGCAGGAGTACATCAAGGAGGCCCGCGGCGCCGATATCCGCTGCTTCGTGATCGGCGACAAGGTGGTGGCCTCCATGAAGCGCCAGGCCGCCGAGGGCGAGTTCCGTTCCAACCTGCACCGCGGCGGCACCGCCAGCGTGATCCGCATCACCCCGGAGGAGCGCTCCACGGCGATCCGCGCCGCCAAGGCCATGGGCCTGAGGGTGGCCGGCGTCGACCTGCTGCGCTCCAACCACGGCCCGGTGATCATGGAGGTCAACTCCTCCCCCGGCCTGCAGGGCATCGAGAGCGCCACCGGCAAGGATATCGCCGGGCTGATCATCGAACATATCGAGAAGAATGCCGCGCCCAGCCGCAAGGCACCGCCTAAACCCAAGGGGTAATTGCGCAGCCAGGGTGAAAAGTTCTCAATAGGGCATATTTATTGATCGCCGGGGGTAGCAAAACAGTGTTTCCCCCGCCACAATCTGCGTCACCGGAGGAGGTGACCGCTCATGTTTCTCGACAATCGCCAAGTGGCGATGGACAGCGTCCTTGAGGCGCTGGCCGACAGCATCGACTATTTTCAGGACAATCTGGAGCGCCTGCGTCCCAGCCTGCGTGACACTCTGAAGCCTCACTACGAGGCCAGGAGCCGGTCGATGCGCGAGCTACAGGAGCTGGCCAGGGAGCATCTGCGAATGCTGCCCCGGGACGCCGACGTGGAGCGGGATGACTACATGTGGCTGTGGAGTCGATTGAAGAGCTTCGTCGGCAATGAGAGCCAGGTGGTGGTCAACGAGCTGCTCGAACAGGAGCGGGTGCTGATGCAGGCCCTCTCTACCCTCTACACCCATCCCCTTCCCGATCCCATCGAGCCGGTCATCGAGTCCTGCTGGAAGGGCTGCCGGGCGCTGATCCGCGAGCTCTACGCCCAGCAGAAGTCCCGCCGCCGCTGAGAGTCCGTCGCTGAGAGATAGCCCCCGCACGGCGCGTCAGCGAGCCGGCGTCTCGGGCATTTCCGGAAACAGCCAGGCTTCCCAGAAGGGAGGCGCCACCTCCAGGGGCTCCAACGGACCCAGGAAGTGCGGCTCCCGCCCCCAGAGGTAGAGGTCTCCCAGGATGGCCACCCGCGCCACCCACTCGCGAGCCTGCAGCCGCCACTCGCCGCTGACCCGGCGCGAGGGCGATGGCACCGCACAGCCAGTGACCTCCAGCCCCACGGCATCGGCGATATAGAGTGCCCTGGGGAGATGCCAGGCCTGGGTGATCAGCACCGCCTCCTCCACGCCGAAGACATCCCGCGCTCGCACCAGGGTATCGAAGGTGCTGAAGCCGGCGTAGTCCAGGGTCATGTCGGCATCGGCCACCTGGCGCCCGCGCAGATCCCGCCACATGGTGACGGGCTCGTTGTAGAAGCGAGTGCGGTTGTCGCCGGAGAGCAGCAGGTGATCGACCCGCCCGAGGCGCAGCAGCCGCGCCGAGGCGCTCATGCGGGCGTCGAAGTAGGGGTTACGGACCCCGCTGCGGGTCCAGTGGGAGGTCCCGAAGACGATACCCACCCGCTCGCCCCCGCACATCGGCAGCGTCTGCTCGATGCGCGAATGGGTCCAGCCCAGCACCCAGAGGTTCGCCGCCACGAACAGCAGGGCCGCCAGCAAGGCGGCGGCCCCCAGGGTCATCAGCAGGCCGCGACAGGCCTTCCACACTGCCCGTTTCACCTCGCAAGCGCCTCGCATGGCTTCATGGTCTCCAGGCTGACGAGCTCTGGGCGTCAGAACATGCCCAGTTCCAGCCTGGCCTCTTCGCTCATCATCTCACGACTCCAGGGCGGGTCGAAGACGATCTCGGTATGTACCTTGCTGATCTGGGGAGCGCCGAGGATCTTGTTGCGGGCGTCGGCGGCGATGACGTCGCCCATGCCGCAGCCGGGGGCGGTCAGCGTCATGCGAATGGTAACGATGCGCTCACCGGTGATCAGGCGCTCGATGCGGCAGCCGTAGACCAGGCCCAGATCGACGATATTGACCGGAATCTCCGGGTCGAAGCAGGTGCGCAGCTGGTCCCAGACGAACTGCTCGATCTGCTCCTCGGAGGCGTCCTCGGAAAGGGTCGGCCGCGGCAGCGCCTCGAGCCCCAGGGCGTCTAGGTTGGCGCCCTCGATCAGGTAGAGGCGCCCCTCGAAGCCGACGCTCACCGTGCTCCCCTTGGCCTGCATCACGCTGACGATGCTGTCCTCGGCCAGGGTCACCGTCTTGCCGAAGGGGATGGAGATCGCCTCGACGTCGCGCTGCAGGGGCAGGGTCTGTCCCTTCTCGAGGCTGGCTATCTGCTCGATATCGCTCATGGCTCTCTCTGTATCCGTGGCCCTATCTCACCATGCCGATAACGCGCGTAAGCGCCTCGGCGAAGGTATCGATCTCTTCCAGGGTGTTGTAGGCGGCAAAGGAGGCCCGACAGGTGGCATCCACGCCGAACTGGGCCAGCAGCGGCTGGGCGCAGTGGTGGCCGGTACGAATCGCCACCCCCAGCTGATCGATCAGAAGACCGATATCCTGGGAGTGAGCCCCGTCGACCACGAAGGAGAGCACCCCCGCCTTGCCCGGTGCCGTGCCCAGGATGCGCAGGCCGTCGATACGCGACACCGCGGCGGTGGCGCGCTGAAGCAGGCGCTCCTCCCAGGCGCCGATAGCCGAGAGGCCGACGCCGGCGACCCAGCGCAGCGCCTCGCCCAGGGCGATCACCTCGGCGATGGCCGGGGTGCCGGCCTCAAACTTGTGGGGAATCTCGGCGAAGGTGGTGCCGGCCTCGAAAGAGACCGTCCTGATCATTTCACCGCCGCCCTGCCAGGGGGGCATCGCCTCGAGCAGCGCCGCCTTGCCGTAGAGCACGCCCACCCCGGTGGGGCCATAGACCTTGTGGCCGGAGAAGGCGTAGAAGTCGGCGTCGATGTCGCGCACATCCACTTCCTGGTGGGGCGTGGCCTGGGCGCCGTCCACCAGGATCAGCGCTCCGTGGGCGTGGGCCAGGGCCGCCATCTCCTTGACCGGGTTGACGGTGCCGAAGGCGTTGGAGACGTGGTTGACCGCCACCAGCCGGGTGCGCTCGCCGAGCAGCGCCCGATAGGCGTCGAGGTCCAGCACGCCGCGCTCATCCACCGGGATCACCTTGATGGTGAAGCCCAGCTCGGCGGCCAGGAGCTGCCAGGGCACGATATTGGAGTGGTGCTCCAGACGCGAGATCAGCACCTCGTCGCCGGGCCCCAGGTTGGCGCGCCCCCAGCTGTTGACCACCAGGTTGATCGCCTCGGTGGTGCCGCGGGTGAAGATGATCTCGCGGTGCTCGGCGGCGTTCAGGAAGCCGCGCACCGTCTCCCGGGTGCCCTCGAAGGCGGCCGTGGCCTCGTCGGCCAGGGTGTGCAGACCGCGGTGGATATTGGCGTTGTAGCCACTGTAGTAGGCGTCGAAGGCCTCGATCACCTGCCGCGGGGTCTGGCTGGTGGCGGCGTTGTCCAGATAGACCAGCGGCCTGCCATGCACCTGGCGGGACAGGATGGGGAACTCCTCGCGGATCGCCGCCACGTCAAGGACGGGAGACGTCTCGGGGGCTCGGGCAGCCAGATCGGTCATGGCAGGCTCCTCCTCAGGGTAACGGGGTCGGGTTCACTCATCGCCCAGGGCGACGGCGGCTTCCACCAGCCCGGCCAGGTTGAAGCGCTCCGGCAGCTTGCCGGCCACGGCGAGCTCCACCCGCTCGGCGATGGCATCGAGTGCCACCTCTTCCAGCACCTCGCCGGCGAAGGCCAGGGTGAGCAGGCCGCGGGCCGTCTGCTCGTCGATGCCGCGGGCGCGCAGGGCGTAGATGGCCTCGGGGTCGAGCTGACCGGTGGTGGTGCCGTGGGAGCACTTGACGTCGTCGGCGTAGATCTCGAGCTCCGGCTTGGCATCGATCTCGGCGCGATCGGAGAGCAGCAGGTTGGCGTTGCTCTGGAAGCCCTCGATCTTCTGGCTGTCGCGCTTCACCACCACCCTGCCGTTGAACACGCCATGGGCACGGTCATCGAGAATGCCCTTGTAGTTCTCGTTGGAGAAGGTGTGGGGCGCGTTGTGGTTGGCCACGGTGTGGCTGTCCACGTGCTGGCGACCCTGGCCGTAGAAGAGGCCATAGAAGTTGGAGGTGGCGTTCTGGCCGTTGAGGTCGCTGATCAGGTCGGTACGCACCAGGCCGCCACCCAGATTCAGGTTGAACGAGGTGTAGGTGCTGTCGCGACCCTGCTCCACGTGGATGCTGGCCACGTGGAGGTCCGCCAGGGGCGCCTCCTGGAGCTTGTAGTGGGTCAGGATGGCGCCGCGGTCGAGGATCACCTCCTCCACCAGGTTGGTGAAGTTGGCCGCGGCCTCCTCACCGACATGATGCTCGATCAGGGTCGCCTGGCTGCGTCCACCGGCCTCCACCAGGATCCGCGGGTGGCTCATCACCGCCCGCTCACCGGCCCGGGAGAGGAACTGCAGGATGATCGGCTTCTCCACCACGGCGCCCGGGGCCAGGCGCACCACGACCCCCTCCTCCATGAAGGCGGTATTGAGGGCCGAGAAGGGCGAGAACTCGACGCCGGTCAGCCGGCCCAGGGGGCCACCCACCGCCTCGTGGTTCTCCTCCAGGGCTCGGGAGAGCGGCGTCACCGTCACGCCATCCGGCAGGCCGTCGAGCTGGGAGAGCGCCGCCGAGTAGACGCCGTCGACGAAGGTCAGGCGGTAGCCGTCGAGGGGCAGCGTCAGGGCCGCCGCCGCGGCCTGGGAGAACTCGGCATCCTCGGCCAGGGCGAAGTCGCCCCGGGCGATGGCGCGCACGTCGGTGTACTTCCACGCCTCATCGCGGCGGGTCGGGAAGCCCAGCGCCTCGAAGCGGGCCGCGCCGGCCTGGCGGCGGGCGGCGATCCAGGTCGGCTCCTGCCCCTTCGCCTCGCGGCGCTGAGCGCTGCGCTCGGCCAGGCGGTCGAGGAAGCTCTGTACGTCGCTTGTCACATCACTCATGCAGCGGACTCCTCCAGCACCCAGTCATAGCCGCGGGACTCGAGCTCCAGCGCCAGCTCGGCGCCGCCGCTCTTGGCGATGCGGCCGTCGACCAGCACGTGAACATGGTCCGGCACGATGTAGTCGAGCAGGCGCTGGTAGTGGGTCACCAGCAGGATGCCGCGATCTGCGGCCCGCAGGCTGTTGACGCCGTCGGCCACCACCTTCATGGCGTCGATGTCGAGGCCCGAGTCGATCTCGTCGAGCATGGCCAGCTTGGGCTGCAGCACCAGCATCTGCAGGATCTCGTTGCGCTTCTTCTCGCCGCCGGAGAAGCCCTCGTTGACGGAGCGCTGCAGGAAGCTGGCGTCCATCTTCATCTCGGCGGTCTTCTCCTTGACCAGCTTGAGGAACTCGGGGGCCGGGATCTCCGGCTGGCCGTCGGCGGCACGCTTGGCGTTGAGTGCCGCCTTGAGCAGGTAGATGTTCTTCACCCCGGGGATCTCCACCGGGTACTGGAAGCCCAGCAGCAGGCCGGCAAGTGCCCGCTCCTCGACCTCCATCTCCAGCACGTCCTTGCCTTCGAAGGTAATGGAACCAGAGGTGACCTCGTAGCCCTCCTTGCCGGCGATCACCGCCGAGAGGGTGGACTTGCCGGCGCCGTTGGGGCCCATGATGGCATGCACTTCCCCGGCATTGATGGTCAGGGTGAGGCCCTTGAGGATTTCCTTGCCCTCGACCGTAACGTGCAGATCCTTGACTTCGAGCATCTTCAATACCTTTGAATTCTGAAAAGTGTGAACTCGGGAAAAACGGGGTTAGCCGACCGAGCCTTCCAGGGTCACGCTGAGCAGCGCCTCGGCCTCCACCGCGAACTCCATCGGCAGCTCCTGGAAGACGTCCTTGCAGAAGCCGTTGACGATCATGCTCACCGCGTCCTCCTCGGAGATACCGCGGCTCTGGCAGTAGAAGAGCTGGTCCTCGCCGATCTTGGAGGTGGTCGCCTCGTGCTCCACGGTGGCGGTGCTGTTGCCGATCTCCTGGTAGGGGAAGGTGTGGGCACCGCACTGGTCGCCGATCAGCAGGGAGTCGCACTGGGTGAAGTTGCGCGCCCCCTTGGCACGCGGGCCGATCTTCACCAAGCCCCGGTAGGACTGGTTGCTGCGGCCGGCGGAGATCCCCTTGGAGATGATGCTGGAGCGGGTGCCCTCGCCGATATGGATCATCTTGGTGCCGGTATCGGCCTGCTGGCGGCCGTTGGTCACGGCCACGGAGTAGAACTCGCCGATGCTCTCCTTGCCGCGCAGCACGCAGGAGGGGTACTTCCAGGTGATGGCGGAGCCAGTCTCGACCTGGGTCCAGCTGATGCGGGAGCGGTCGCCGCGGCAGTCGCCGCGCTTGGTGACGAAGTTGTAGATGCCGCCCTTGCCGTCCTCGTCGCCCGGGTACCAGTTCTGCACCGTGGAGTACTTGATATAGGCGTCGTCCAGGGCCACCAGCTCCACCACCGCCGCGTGCAGCTGGTTCTCGTCACGCATGGGCGCGGTGCAGCCCTCCAGGTAGGAGACCTGGGCACCCTCCTCGCAGATGATCAGGGTGCGCTCGAACTGGCCGGTGTTGGCGGCGTTGATGCGGAAGTAGGTGGAGAGCTCCATGGGGCAGGTGACGCCCTTGGGCACGAAGACGAAGGAGCCGTCGGTGAAGACCGCGGAGTTGAGCGCGGCGAAGTAGTTGTCGGTCACCGGCACCACGCTGCCCAGGTACTGCCTGACCAGCTCGGGATAGTCCTTCACCGCCTCGGAGATGGAGCAGAAGATCACCCCGGCCTCGTAGAGCTTCTCCTTGAAGGTGGTGGTCACGGAGACGGAGTCGAACACCGCGTCCACCGCCACGCCGGCGAGGGCCGCCCGCTCGTGAAGGGGAATGCCGAGCTTCTCGTAGGTCTCGAGCAGCTTGGGGTCGACCTCATCGAGGCTCTGGGGCTTGTCCTCGTCACGATTGGGGGCGCTGAAGTAGGAGATCGCCTGGTAGTCGATGGGCGGATAGTCGAGATGGGCCCAGGAGGGGGGCGTCATCTTCAGCCACTTGCGGTAGGCCTCCAGGCGCCACTCCAGCATCCACTCGGGCTCGCCCTTCTTCTTCGAGATGAAGGCGATGGTCCCCTCGTCGAGGCCGGGCGGCAGCGTATCGCTCTCGATGTCGGTCACGAAGCCTTCCTTGTATTCGCGACGGACAAGCTGTTCCATTTCCTGACTTGCCATGATGTCTCCCCTCCCCGGGCGGTTGGGCCGGCGAGTCGGGCTCGCCGCTTTGGATTCGGTAAGGCGACTCAGGCCGGATCGGCGGCCAGGGTCACACTCTGTATGGGCAGCTGTACGGGCAGCTTGATCGGCGCGGTATCGGCCAGATGGGCCAGGGTCACGCTGTCGAGCAGGGTGCGCACCGCCAGGGACACGCGCTGCCAGTTGTCGGCCACGCCGCAGGTGGCGGCCAGATCGCAGTCGCCCTCGGCGAGGCTGCACTCGGTCATGGCCACCGGGCCCTCGATCGCGGTGATGATGTCGATGGCGGTGATCCTTGAGGCCGGCCGCGCCAGGGAGTAGCCACCCTGGGCGCCGCGGCGCGACTCCAACAGGCCCGCCTTGACCAGCATCTTCAGGGTCTTGGCGACCGTGGGGTGCGGCAGCTGTACCGATTCGGCCAGCTCGGCGGCGGCGTGGGGCTGCTCCGGGTGACGGGCGATCTGCGCCATCACCACGGCGGCATAGTCGGTCAGCCGCGAAAGCTTGAGCATGTGCCCTCCTCGCTGATACACGGACGCAGGATGTCCGCGCCTCGATTGCGGACCATTTTAGTCCTGTATGGATTCGATGTGAAGCCCACCGGGCGATATCCGGCGTCAGGCGAGCAGGATGGCGGCACGTTCGCCGCCGATCTCATCAATAACGACAATCGTTCTCATTGAAGAGAGCTATCGCTCACGCCTTCTTGACGCTCACGCCTTCTTGACAAAAGCGGACTTCAGCTTCATGGGGCCGATGCCGTCGACCTTGCAGTCGATATCGTGGTCGCCCTCGACCAGGCGAATATTCTTGACCTTGGTGCCCACCTTGACCACCTGGGAGGAGCCCTTGACCTTGAGGTCCTTGATCACGGTGACGGTGTCGCCATCCGCCAGGGGGTTACCGTTGGCATCCCGCACCCGGGGCGAGTCGTCGGCGGCGGCCTCGCTCGCCTCCCGGGACCACTCGTGGCCGCACTCCGGGCAGACGTACTGCAGGCCGTCGTCGTAGGTAAAGGAAGAGTCGCAGGCGGGGCAGTGGGGAAGATCGCTCATGGCGCACTCCGGCAAGGGCTGAAGGAAGCCGCCAAGCCTACACCGCCGCGCCCCGGGTCTCCAGCCGGGGACATGACGCCCACCCCCGGGCCTGGCAGGATAGGAGCGGACTCGAGGCAGACAGGACAGCACCATGCGCGAAGGCCCCACCACGGTATTCGGCGGCACCGGCTTTCTCGGCCGCGCCATCGTGCGCGAGCTGGTGGAGGCCGGCCGGCCGGTGCGCATCGCCGCCCGTCGACCGCAGCTGCCCGACTGGCTGGAACCGGGTGACCGCGTCGAGGTCCTGGCCTGCGATGTGCGCGACGAGGCACAGGTGGCCGCCGCCCTGGCGGGCAGCGATGCCGCCATCAATGCGATCGGCCTCTATGTGGAGCGCCCCCGGGCGGGGCTGACCTTCGAGGCGATCCACGTGGAGGGGGCCGCCCGCCTGGCCCGGCTCGCCCGGGAGGCCGGCGTGGCCCGCTTCGTCCATGTCTCCGGCATCGGCGCCACTGCGAACTCCCCTTCGGCCTATGTGCGCGCCCGGGGGGCCGGCGAGCACGCCGTGGTGGATGCCATGCCCAAGGCGATCCTGCTGCGCCCGAGCGTGCTGTTCGGCCCCGACGACGCCTTCCTCGCCGCCCTGGTGCGCCTGGCCCGCCTGCCCGTGGTGCCGCTGTTCGGCCGCGGCGAGACACGCCTCCAGCCGGTCCACGTGGATGACGTGGCAAGAGCCGCGGTGCGACTGAGCGGCCTGCGCCCCCTGGAGCGCCGCCTGTTCGAGCTCGGCGGGCCGGAACGGCTGAGTTACCGCCGGATCCTCGAACAGGTGCTGGCCCATCTGGAGTGCCGCCGAACCCTGTTGCCGGTGCCCTTCTTCCTGTGGCGCCTGGCCGCCCTGCTGCTCGCCCCCCTCCCCTCGCCGCCGCTGACCCGGGACCAGGTGATCCTGATGCAGCAGGACACCCTGGTCGGCGAGGATGTCGGCACCTTCGCCGAGCTGGGCATCGTGCCGCGCACCCTCCACGACAGCCTGCCGGCCTGCCTCGGTACCGCGGCACACCGCTGACGCAGCGACTGGCCCGGACGCCGAGTACGCCGTTGCCCCTCTCCTGTGACAGAATGGGGCAACGCCATTGCCGGAGATGTCCCGCATGACACTTGTCGCTGCCACCCTCTCCGTGGCCCTCTCGGCCGCCCCCTGGCTGCTGCTGGGCCTGACCATTGCCGGGCTGATCAAGGCGCTGCTCGACGAGGCCCAGCTGACGCGCTGGGTCGGCGGTCGCGGCATCGGCAGCGTGGCGCGGGCCGCCATCATCGGCGCCCCGCTGCCGCTCTGCTCCTGCGGTGCCATTCCCACCGCCCTGGCCCTGCACCGCGCCGGCGCCTCGCGGGGCCCGACCACCGCCTTTCTGATCGGCACGCCGGGCATCGGCATCGACTCCATGGCGATCACCTATGCCCTGCTGGGCCCCTTCATGGCCCTGGCCCGGGGCCTGGGCGCCGTGCTCACGGCCATCGCCACCGGGCTGCTGGTGGAGCGCACCCGGGACACCAGCGCACCTCCCGTACCGGCGGCCTCGAGCTGCGGATGCAGCAGCGGCGGCTGCAGCAAGACCGCAGCGACGGCGCCCTCCCCCCTGCCCCGGCGCCTCGCCGCGGGTCTGGGCTACGCCTTCAGCGACATTCTCGATGACATCAGCCGCTGGCTGCTGGTCGGGCTGCTGGTGGCCGGCGCCCTCATCGCCCTGGTCCCCCCGGATACCCTGGCCGCCCTGGGCAGCGGCCCCCTGGCCATGCTGCTGATGGCGCTGATCGGCATCCCCATGTACCTGTGCGCCACCGCCGCCACCCCGATCGCCGCCGGCCTGCTGCTGGCAGGCGTCTCGCCGGGCACGGTACTGGTCTTCCTGATCGCCGCCCCCGTCACCAGCCTAGCGACCCTCGGCGTCTTCCGCCGCGAGCTGGGCAGCCGTGCGCTGGCCGCCTATCTCGCAGGGATCGTGATCAGCGCCCTGCTCCTGGGGATGGGGGTGGATGCACTGCTGGGCGGATGGCAGCTGGATGTGCTGCATCAGGTCGGCCGGGTACAGGAGCTGCTGCCGGAGTGGCTCGAGGCCGCGGCCCTGGTCGTGCTGGTGGTCCTTGCCGTGAGGCCACTACGGCGCCGGCTGGCCGCCCGCCTGGTCCTGCCAAGCTGAACGGGGAGTCTCCATGGCCCAACCGCCATCCGCCACCTCCTCGAGCTCGAACCGGTACCCGGGGTGACCTTCCAGACCGGCATGGCCGCGACGCGGGAACAGCTGGCGCGGGTCCACACCCTCTCCTACGTGGACTCCCTGTCTCGGCTGCGGGGCAAGAGCGCCTGGCTGGACGTGGATACCACGGCGGTGTCTCCCGGCGCCGGTCGAGGCCGCCGCGCAGACGGGTCGGGAGAAGCGGTAACCGACCCGCCAGGCCGTCACTTCACCTCGACCTTGCGCCGGCTGGCCCGTTTCAGCTTGGGTAGCGTCAGCTCGAGGATGCCGTTCTTGAAGCTTGCCTCTGCCCTGTCGGCGTCGATGTCGCTGGGCAGCGCTACGGTGCGGCTGAAGGAGCCGCTGGAGATCTCCGAGCGGAAGAACTCGCCCTGCTCCTCCTTCTTCTCCTGACGATGCTCGCCCTTGACGGTGACGCTGCGGTCGGTGACCGAGACCTCGAGATCCTCGCGCTCGAAGCCGGGGACCTCCGCGCGCACCACCACCTCGGCGTCGCGCTCGATGACATCGACCTTAGGCACCCCCTTCTCGAAGGCGGCGAAGCGCTCCCACAGCGGGTGGTCCCAGCGCAGCGACGGCATGCCGCCCCGCCCGAGGAAGCTGTCGAAGAAACGCTCGAACTCCTGGAAGGGACTCACCTCCCGGGACTCGGACTGGGTGGAGGGGGAAGTATCCTTGGACTTCTTGGCCATGGTGGCACTCTCCTGTAGCGGAACGACAACCTCTGACGAACGGCAGTCACTGCGAACGCAGGCACCTAGCCGCAACAGGTAGACTAGTCCAGGTCGACTCCTTTGCCTTGATAGATGTCAACCGCCAATGGGGCTCACCCGCAGGCTTCAAGCCACTGTCGAGGACGGGCCAGGGCCCTCCCCCGCTACTCCCAGCGCCAGCCCTGTCGTTGCCACCAGGCTCGGGCCAGGGCGAGGTTCTCGGCGTTGTAGCGCGGGTCCAGCACGCTGCCAAGCTCAAGGGTACCGCCGCCGGTGGCGGTCATCAGCGCCGGGTCCTGGGAGGCAAGCATCATGGCATAGAGCACCAGCATCAGCTCATACTCGTCCGGGGTGTCGAGCCGCGAGGCCAGGGCAGGGATGGCGGGCTCGCCGATCTGCCCGAGCCGCTCCGCGGCGATATACCAGGGGCGCGGGTGCTCCTGCCCGCCATAGCGGGTAACGAAGCGGCGGTCCGGCAGGCGGCTGATGTAGTAGTGGACCTCGTCCTCCACGCCATGAAACAGCGGCGGCAGCCAGTACTGCTCCTCCCTTCCGACCCCGGGCACCACCACCTCCGGGGGCGGCGTGACCTCAGGTTTCGGGGCGGGTGGCGCCGGCGGGGAGCCGGCACAGCCTCCCAGCAACAGCACACTCAGCCCGAGGGGCAATATCACCGACACCCTTGACCACATGCCTGACTCTCCTTCTCGCTCGAGGCCCACCGATGGGCCAGGAGGCTCAGCATAGCCTGGCCTGGCCGGTCGCGGGAGTGGCAATCGAGGACGCCTCGGACAGACCGCAGCCGCCCGGAATGGTAAGCTCCGGAACGATGATCTCACCCTGAAACGAGAGAGAACGCGATGAGCGATACCCCCTGGACCGAGCCCATGCCCGAGCCGCAGTTCGCGCTGATGCGGCGCATCCTCGCCGCTCCGAGCCCCGTGGGCCTGGAGGCGGCCATGACCTATGGCGTGCTCAAACCCCACTTCGAGAGCTTCGCCCCCGCGGACTGGCAGCTGCACCAGTTCAAGGGCCATGCGGGCGTGGTGCTGGATACCCACCCGGGCCGCGACGACCTCTTCAAGGTGATGGTGATCGGCCACGCCGACAAGATCCGCATGCAGGTGCGCTCCATCGGCGAGGACGGCAAGGTCTGGATCAACACCGACGCCTTCCTGCCCAATGTGCTGATCGGCCATGAGGTCACGCTGTTCAGCGAGGACCCCGAGGCGCCCGGCAGCTACCGGCGCATCGAGGGCGGCACCGTGGAGGCCCTGGGCGCCATCCACTTCTCCGACCCGGCCCAGCGCGACGGCAGCAAGGGCATCAAGAAGGAGCAGATCTACCTGGACCTGCAGATCCACGGCGAGAACAAGAAGCAGCAGGTGGAGAACCTGGGCGTGCGTCCGGGCGACTCCATCCTCTTCAACCGCCCCATTCGCCACGGCTTCAGCCCGGACACCTTCTACGGCGCCTACCTGGACAACGGCCTGGGCTGCTTCGTTACCGCCGAGGTGGCGCGGCTGATCGCCGAGGCGGGCGGCACCGAGCAGGTCAGGGTGATGTTCGCCATCGCCAGCTACGAGGAGATCGGCCGCTTCGGCAGCAGGGTGCTGGCCGGCGAGCTCCGGCCCGACGCCATCATCGCCGTGGACGTGAACCATGACTATGTGGCGGCCCCGGGCATCGGCGACCGTCGCATGCAGCCGCTGGAGATGGGCAAGGGCTTCACCCTCTCGGTGGGCGCCATTGCCAGCGAGCAGCTCAACCGCCTGATCGAGACCACCGCCCGGGAGCACAGCATCCCCATGCAGCGGGATATCGTCGGCGCCGATACCGGCACCGACGGCATGGCCGGCGTGCTGGCCGCCGTGGACTGCGTGGCCACCTCCATCGGCTTCCCGATCCGCAACATGCACACCATCTCGGAAACGGGCAACACCCGGGACGTGACGGCGGCGATCCACGCCATCACCCGCAGCCTCCAGGCCCTGGACGCCCTGCCCGACCCCCACCGGGAGTTCCTGGACCACCACCCCCGCCTGGACGAGGCCGCCCCCCTTGCCCACCGGGGCGGAGATAAGCCGGACACCGACGGCGACTAGGCGCCACGCCACGGGGCCCCGCGGGCGCGACGTGCTGCGTCTACGGGGCCCCTCGGTATCGGCATTGCACATGCCGGCCAGGAATGATGTCGCCGACGCATGGGACTTGCTACAACAGAATCCGAATCTGCTCTCGCTTCGCCGACTGCCTGGCTATGATGGGCGCCACACACACCAAGCCAATGTGAGCGCCATGAAATCCTTCCTCGTCGACGTCTTCGCCCTCCACTCCCGCGGTCAGGAGATGCACCTCGGCGGCGGCCTCTTCCATGCTTCCAGCGCCAGTGAAGCCGAGGGCATGGCCAGTGAAGAGTTCTGGATCGAAGAGCTGACCGACCGCGGCTTCGAGATCGGCTTTCGCACCGATACCCCGGAGCGCGGCCAGCAGGTGATGTCCCTGGAGCGCCTGCGGGCCGCCAGCGGGACCGCCCTCTACGCCTGACGGCGGCAGCGCCACTCGCCGGACGGGTGGCCAACGACAACGCCAGCGGGGCACGAGAGACTCTCTCGTGCCCCGCTGGCGTTTCAGGATCGACAGGACGCCGGGGCGACTCAGCCGGCCAGCACCTCATCAAGCGCCTGGGCCAACACCGGCGCCATGGCGATGGCGTTGCTGTCGTGGGCGATGCAGTCGGTGCTCCACACCTCCCCCACCCCGGCAGCATGAATCACCGCCAGGGCATCTCCGGCAAAGAGGGCGTGGGTCAGCGCCAGGTCCACCGAAAGCGCCCCCGCAGCCAGCAGGGCCTCGGCGGCACGGGCCACGGTATGGCCGGAGCTCGCCACGTCATCCATCAGGACCACTCGCCGTCCAGCCACCTCGACATCGGGCAGCGCTATCTCCACATCGCGATCGCCATGGCGCACCTTGCGACAGGTCGCATGGTCGAGCCCGGTCAGCTCGGCGGCCTGGGCGACCCACTGCAGCGCCTCCTCGTCGGGGCCCAGCAGCAGCGCCTCGGGGCGCTTTCCGGCGATCAGCTCGGCCAGCCGCGGCGCACCGGAGAGGGCGATGGCGTGATCGAGGGGAATCGCCTGGTCGAGGCGCTCGATGCGGTGCAGGTGGGGGTCCACGGTGATCACCGCGTCGAAGAGCTCGGCCAGGAAGCCGCCGATGATGGTCTGGCTGACGATCTCGCCGGGATGGAAGGCGATATCCTGGCGCATATAGGCCAGGTAGGGCGCCACCAGCACCAGGCGCGCCACGCCCAGGCGACGGGCGTGCCGCGCCAGCAGCAGCAGCTCGACCAGCTTGTCGTTGGGGCGGTCCAGGCTGCGGTAGAGCACCAGGGTGGCGGGCACCTGCCGCTCGTCGCCAAGTGGCAGGGTCAGCTTGAGCTCGGCGTCGGGGAAGCGGTGGCGTTCCACCGCCAGGGCCGGCAGCCGGCAGGCGTCGGCCAGGCGCCGCGCCGGCCCGGCCTCGTCGGAAAAATGGAGCAGGGCGGCATCCATGTCACATCTCCACGTTGAGTCGGGTCAGCTCGTCGCGATGACCCAGGGTAAAGCCGCTGTCGCGCTCGCTGGACTGGTGGGCCAGCGCCAGCTCGTTGCGGAAGGCAGCATAGACCGTATAGAGCGGCTGCCCGGCCTTCACCTCGTCCCCGATGCGGGCAGCCAGGTCGACACCCGCACCGGCGGCCTTGGGCGCACCGGCCAGCCTGGCGATCCGCGCCAGCTTGAGGTTGTCGATACCGATCACCACGCCATCTTCCGGCGCCACCACCTCGAAGGCGTGAGGCGCCAGGGGCGGGTTGTCCGGGTCGAAGGGCCTGGCCCCCTGGGCCTCGATGATCGCCTGCATGCGCTCCAGGGCGCGCCCGGAGTCGAGGATGTCTCGAGCGATGCCGAAGCCGTCGCCGCCGCGCACGTCCGGGTCGAACTCCAGCATACGCCCGGCCAGGCGCAGGGACTTCTGACGCAGGTCCATGGGGGCGTCCGGGTGGTTGGTGAGCACCCGCATCACATCCCGGGCCTCCAGTACCGGGCCGATGCCGCGACCGATGGGCTGGCTACCGTCGGTGATCACCACGTCCAGGGTCAATCCCATGCGTGCGGCGACGAACTCGAACAGCTTGCGCAGGCGCCGCGCCTCGGGCATGGAGCGCACCTTGGCATGGGGCCCCACCGGGATATCCAGCAGCAGGTGGGTCGAGCCAGCGGCCACCTTCTTGGAGAGGATCGAGGCCACCATCTGGCCCGGGGAGTCGATGGAGAGCGGTCGCTCCACCGAAATCAGCACATCGTCGGCCGGGGAGAGCTGGCTGGTACCGCCCCAGGCCAGGCAGCCGCGATGGGTCCGCACGATCTTCTCGAGCTCATCGAAGGGCAGGTCGACATTGGCCAGCATCTCCATGGTGTCGGAGGTACCCGCCGGCGAAGTGATCGCCCGGGAAGAGGTCTTGGGACAGAGCAGGCCGTGGGCGGCCACGATGGGTACCACCAGCATGGAGGTGCGGTTTCCGGGGATGCCGCCGATGCAGTGCTTGTCCACCACCGGATGCTCGTGCCAGTCGAGGCGCCGCCCCACCCGGCACATGGCATCGCTGAGGTAGAAGATCTCCTCGCGATCCATCTCCCCCAGGTCGCAGGCCACCACGAAAGCGGTCAGCTCGATCTTGGAGTAGCGCAGCTCGGCGATGTCCTGAACGATCGCCCGGAAGTCCTCCCGGGCCAGGCGCTCACCGTTGATCTTGCGGTGCAGGGCCGGGATGGAGGCCGGGGGCTCGGCCTGGGAGACGCTCACCGGCCGCCCCTCCTCGACGCCCAGCGACGCGAAGGCGTCCTCGGAGAGGCCCAGCTGCTGGCAGTCGACGATGGCGGGGTCGTCCACCACATTGAGACTGGCCAGGATGCGCTGACCGTTGGCGCGCACCTCCACCTTGGAGAGGGCCTGAAAGCCCTCGGCGCGATAGAGGTCGCAGTCGCGATGCAGGTAGGCCACGTTCTCGCGGTAGGTATCGATACCCACGCGCTTGAGCGAGAGCGGCGAGAGGACGTCGTCCATGTCGGACAGGGCCTGGGGGCGGGATCGTGTCATGGGCGTCTTCCATGCGGCGTGGCCTTCCGGCACCCGGGCCTCCTGCCACGCGGACTCGAGATGGCCCCATCCTAGCAGCCGCCCCGGGGAGCGTCACCGGCGCAAGGCCAAGGTCGCGATGTGACACCCCCCGTTTCGGGTGTAGGCTGACGGTTGGTCCAGGTGATAACGAGGGAGAGACGATGCGACTGGCAATCATGGGCAGCGGCGGCGTTGGCGGCTACTTTGGCGCCCGCCTGGCCGAGGCCGGGCAGGAGGTGACCTTTATCGCCCGCGGCGAGCACCTGGCACAGATGCGCCGCCATGGCCTCAAGGTCTCGAGCATCGAGGGCGACCTCCACCTGCCCGAGGTCAAGGCCACCGATGAGCCCGCAGAGGTGGGCGCGGTGGATGCCGTGCTGGTGGCGGTCAAGTCCTGGCAGGTGGCCGAGGCGGCGCGGGCCATCCGTCCGATGATCGGCCCGGATACCTTCGTGGTGCCTCTGGAGAACGGCGTGGAGGCGGCGGATATCCTGGCCGATCGGCTGGGCCAGGCCCACGTTCTGGATGGCCTCTGCGGCATCCTCGCCTGGCGGGAGGCCCCCGGCCATATCCGCCACGCCGGCGTCTCGCCCTTCGTGCGCTTCGGCGAGCGCGACAACCGCCGCAGCAAGCGGGCGGAGCGCCTCAAGGCGGCCTTCGACCAGGCCCGGGGCGTCACCGCCGAGATTCCCGACGATATCCAGGTGGCGGTGTGGAGCAAGTTCCTGTTCATCTGCGCCATGAGCGGCATCGGCAGCGTGACCCGCGCCCCCATCGGCGTGACCCGCTCCCTCCCCGAGACCCGGGACATGATCGAGCAGATCCTGGCCGAGATCGAGGCGGTGGCCCGGGCCCGTAGCGTGGCGCTGCCGGCGGACGCCGTGGAGCGCGCCATGCGCTTCATCGATGCCCTGCCCGAGGCGAGCACCGCTTCCATGCAGCGCGACATCATGGCCGGCCTGCCCTCGGAGCTGGAGTCCCAGAACGGCGCCGTGGTGCGACTGGGCCGCGAGGCCGCCGTGGCCACGCCGGTCAACGCCATGATCCACGCCGCCCTGCTCCCCCAGGAGCAGGCCGCTCGCCGTCCCGCCGGGTGATAGCCACCCGGCTCAGGGCAGCCGCCCCTCCCGGGCCAGGCGCCGCCTGACCCAGCCGTCATAGAGCCGGCGCAGGAGGGGCTTCAGGCCCGGCAGGCCGATCAGCCAGGCCAGGGGCCTCAGGCGGGGAACGCGGCGCATCAGGAGGATATAGGCATCGATGCCCTCCCTGATGCGCCCGCCCTCCTCCTCCACATGCAGCGAGAGCAGCGCCGCCCTGGGGTCGACGCCCTTCTCACGCAACATCTCCTGATGTGCGGTCACGTCGCACCATTGCACCCCCTCCCCCAGCTCGCCGGCCCAGCGCTCGTAGCGGGCACGATCCCGCCGACAGCCGGGGCAGACAGCATCGTAGTAGACCCTGAGAAGCGGCGACCGGGGCACGCCGGCGTCACCCACGCTGATAGGTACCCACCAGGCGGTTCATGCCGAGCAGATGAGGTTCGACTTTCACCAGCAGATCGTGGATCTTGAGCCCCTCGGGCAGGTCGTCGGTGGGCTTGTCCAGGGCCAGTATCCAGAAATAGTAGCGATGCACGCCGTGTCCCTCCGGCGGCATGGGGCCGCCATAGCCCAGCTTGCCGAAGTCGTTCTTGCCTCGAGTACCGACCCGAGTCGCCTCCTCCAGGCTAGAGACGGAGGCCGGGATGTTGTAGAGCACCCAGTGCACGAAGCCATAGGTGCCGTTCTGTACCAGAGGGGCGTCCGGGTCGTGGCAGATCAGGGCAAACCCCTTGGTGCCCTCCGGGGCCTCCTGCCACACCAGCGCCGGCGAGATATCCTCGCCTTCACCGGTATGACGGGTGGGGATACCGCTGCCGTCATCGAAGGCAGGGCTGGTCACACGCATGCTCGACAGGGCGAATGCCATCGTTGATCCTCCTGATTAATGCAAGAAAATGCCGATTCAGCGTGGGAAAAAGCCGAGGAGCTGTCAACATGAACAAGCGCTTGCTGATCGTCGCCCATGCCCCCTCCCCCAATACCCTGGCGCTGCGCGAGGCCGCCGAACGCGGCGCGCGGCACCCGGAGGTCGCCGGCGTGGAGGTCATCGTCAAGGCACCGCTCGATGCCGACCCCGAGGATGTCCGCGACTGCGATGCCATCCTGCTGGGGACCACCGAGAACCTGGGCTACATGAGCGGAGCGCTCAAGGATTTCTTCGACCGCTGCTACTATCCGCTGCTGGAGGAGAAACAGGGCCTTCCCTGCGCGCTCTATATCCGCGCCGGACAGGATGGCACCGGCACTCGCCGCGCCGTGAAGAGCATCGTGACAGGGCTTCACTGGAGGTGGGTGCAGGAGCCCCTCACCCTGCGCGGCGATTGGCAGGAGGCCTTCGTCGAGCAGGTGGAGGAGCTGGGGCTTTACCTGGCGGCCGGGCTCGAAGCGGGTATTCTGTAGCCGGTGGCAGCCAGGCAGAGCCAGGGACGGTCGGTTCGCCTTAGTGGCATGAGCCGCAGCAGACGCCGGGTTCGCCGTGCTTGCCGCTCTTCTCCCCCTCGGTGCCGGCCGCCGCTTCGACACGGGTCTCTGAGGCCGTTGCCGGCGCAGGCTCGAAGGTCTGCACGACCTGGCCTTCCTCCGCTGTGCTGTCTTCTGTCTTGTCTTTCTTGAGCAGGCTATTGAGCAGTCCCATGGGCGTTACCTCGCAGTGGCCACTTTAAGAAGTAAAAAAAATGCATCTTATTGGGCGCCGAATGAATCGTCAACGGCCCAATGAAAACGGCCCTCTCCCGAGGGAGAGGGCCGTTGGTCCTGACAGCCGCTTACTTCAGGCGTTCGAACACCGTGGCCACGCCCTGGCCCATGCCGATGCACATGGTGGCAAGCCCCAGGGTGGTGTCGCGCTGCTGCATCACGTTGAGCAGGGTGGTGCAGATCCGTGAGCCCGAGCAGCCCAGCGGGTGGCCGAGTGCGATGGCCCCGCCGTTGAGATTGACCTTGTCCTCCATGGCGTCGAGCAGGCCAAGGTCCTTGAGCACCGGCAGGCCCTGGGCAGCGAAGGCCTCGTTGAGTTCCACGGTCTGGATGTCATCGGTGGTGAGGCCGGCGGCCTTGAGCGCCTTCTTCGAGGCCGGCACCGGGCCGTAGCCCATGATGGAGGCGTCACAGCCCGCCACGCCGGTGGAGAGCACCCGGGCGATGGGCTCGAGGCCCAGGGCCTGGGCCCGCTCATAGCTCATCACCGCCATGGCAGAGGCGCCTACGGAGAGCGCCGAGGAAGTGCCGGCGGTGACGGTACCGCCTCTCGGGTCGAAGACCGGCTTGAGCTCGGCCATCTTCTCGAGGCTGGCATCGGCGCGGATCACCTCGTCGCGCTGGACCAGCTGACGGAAACCGTTGGCGTCGTGCCCCTCCACGCCGACGATCTCGTTGTCGAAGTAGCCCTTCTCCATGGCGGCCTGGGCGCGCTGGTGGGAGCGCACGCCGAACTTGTCCTGCTCCTCCCGGGAGATGCCGTGCATCTTGCCCAGGAGCTCTGCGGTCAGGCCCATCATCATCGCCGCCTTGGCGGCATGCTTGCTGGCCGCGGGGTTGACGTCGACGCCATGAGCCATCGGCACGTGCTCCATATGCTCCACGCCGCCGATGACGTAGAAGTCACCCATGCCCGCCTTGATGTTGGCGGCGGCGATATGCAGCGCGGTCATGGAGGAGCCGCACAGGCGGTTGACGGTCTGGGCCGGCACGCTACGCGGAATCCCGGTCATGATCGCCGCGTTGCGAGCGATATTCATGGACTGCTCGAGGGTCTGGTTGACGCAGCCCCAGATCACGTCGTCGACTTCGCTGGGGTCGAGGCCGGCGTTGCGGGTAAACAGCGCCTGCATCACCGCCGCGGAGAGGTTTTCGGCACGCACGTGGCGGAAGGCGCCGTTCTTGGCCTTGGCCATGGCGGTACGCACGCCGTCGACCACCACGATATCTCTCGGGTTCAAACTCATCTCTTGCTTCTCCTGTTCGTCGCGGTGGTATCAGCTCTGGGCCGGGGCAGCGTAGAAGGTCTCGCCGGCAGCGGCCATCTCGCGCAGCTTCTCGGTGGGGGCGTAGAGCGGCCCCAGCTCCTCGGCCAGGCCGTCCGCCAGCTTGACGAAGGCCGCCACGCCCATGGCATCGATATAGCGCAGGGCGCCGCCGCGGAAGGGGGGGAAGCCGATGCCGTAGATCAGCGCCATGTCCGCCTCGGCGGGGCTTGCCACGATGCCGTCCTCCAGGCAGCGTACGGTCTCCAGGCAGAGCGGCACCATCATGCGACTGATGATCTCCTCGTCGGAGAACTCGCGGTTCTCCCTCGCCACGCCGCGTACCAGCTCGATGGCCGCCTCGTCGCGCACCTTCTTCGGCTTGCCCTTGCGATCCTCCTCGTAGGCGTAGAACCCCCTGGCGTTCTTCTGGCCCAGGCGGTCGTTCTCGAACATCGCCTGGATGGCGCTCTTCTCGCCATTGCCACCCAGGCTGCCCATCCGCTCCGGGAAGCCCTCGGCCATCACCTCGCCGGCGTGCACGGCGGTGTCCATGCCTACCACGTCGAGGAGGTAGGCGGGCCCCATGGGCCAGCCGAACTTCTCCATGACCTTGTCGACCCGCTGGAAGTCGGCGCCCTGCGCCATCAGCTGGCTGAAGCCGCCGAAGTAGGGGAAGAGCACGCGGTTGACCAGAAAGCCCGGGCAGTCGTTGACCACGATGGGAGTCTTGCCCATGGCCCGAGCGTAGGCCACGGTGGCCGCCACGGCGGCATCAGAGGTCTTCTCGCCGCGGATCACCTCCACCAGGGGCATGCGGTGCACCGGGTTGAAGAAGTGCATGCCGCAGAAGTTCTCGGGACGCTTGAGGTTCTCGGCCAGGCGGTTGATGGAGATGGTGGAGGTGTTGGAGGTGAGGATGGTCTCCTCACCGACCAGGCCTTCCACCTCGGTGAGCACCGCCTCCTTGACCTTGGGGTTCTCGACCACCGCCTCGACCACCAGGTCCACGCTGCCGAAGTCGCCGTAGGAGAGGGTCGGGCGGATGTTGACCAGCTTCTCGGCCATCTTCTCGGTGGTCAGTTTCTTGCGCTCCACCTGCTTGGCGAACAGCTTGCGCGCCTCCTTGAGCCCCAGCTGGATCGCCTCCTCCTTGATGTCCTTCATCAGGATCGGCGTGCCCTTGGAGGCGCTCTGGTAGGCGATCCCGCCGCCCATGATGCCGGCGCCGAGCACGGCGGTCTGCTTGACCGGACGCGCCTGCTTCTCGTACTGGCCGCCCTTCTTCTTGACCACCTGGTCGTTCATGAACAGGCCCACCAGGTTGAAGGCCACGTCGGTCATGGCCAGCTTGGCGAAGGCCTTGGCCTCGATGGCCTGGGCCCGGGCGCGCTCTTCGCCGGCCCCCTTATGGATCACCTTGATCGCCTCGACGGGCGCGGGATAGTGCGGCCCCGCCTTGCCGGCTACGTAGCCCTTGGCGGTCTCGAAGGCCATCATCTGCTCGATGGGGTTCAGCTTGAGCGGCTGCTTCTTCTCCTCGCGGCGAGCCAGGTAGTCCAGCTCGCCGGCGTTGGCCCGGGCCAGGATATCCCGAGCGGCGGCCTCGAGCTGCTCGGCCGGCACCACGGCATCGACCGCGCCGACCTTGAGGGCAGCATCGGCCTTGTTCTGGGTGCCACCGGCGATCCACTCGATGGCATTGTCGGCGCCGATCATACGCGGCAGGCGCACACAGCCGCCCCAGCCGGGCAGGATGCCAAGCTTGGTCTCGGGCAGGCCGATCTGGGCCGTCTCGCTCATGACCCGGAAGTCGGTGGTCAGCAGCACCTCGCAGCCGCCGCCCAGGGCCAGGCCGTTGATGGCGGTGACGGTGGGAAAGGGAAGGTCCTCGATGGCGTTGAAGATCTCATGGACCCGCATCAGCATCGACTCTAGGAAGTCGCCTCCCTTGCCGAACATGCCCTGGAACTCGGTGATGTCGGCACCGACGATGAAGGCTTCCTTGGCGCTGGCCAGTACCAGCCCCTTGAGGCCGCTTTCCGCCTGCAGCGCCTTGATCGCCTCCTCCAGCTCGGTGACTACCGCACTGGAGAGCTTGTTGACCGACTCGTCCTGCAGGTCGAAGGTGAGCGTGGCGATATCGCCGTCGCCGCGCTGCACCGTGATGGCATTGCCCTGATAGATCATCCGCGAATCTCCCGATTTCATACGGCCGTTTGAATGCGCACAGCTTGGTTCACCAACGCCGCGTCGTCAAGCCCCACTGACGTCTACCTCGTCTCCTCCCTCTTGCCGCCGGAGACTGATAAACTTTCCGATGCCACTCCATAGGGTAGCCATCTCCCATGTCCTCTTCCTCTCCGGCTCCCGGCAGCCGGCCGGGCAGCGCGCGACTCAGCGCACTGCAGGCGCGGGTCGAGCGCCTGGTGGCGCGCCTGCGTCCCTGGAGCTGGCTCTGGCCTCCCATCGCCTTCGCCGCCGGCCTGGGCAGCTTCTTCCTGGTGGAGCGCCAGCAGTGGCTGGGCGCCCTGCTGGCCCTGGGCATGCTGGCAACCTGGCTGCTGCTGCTCTCCGAGAGCCTGCTCGGCCGGCTGCTGGCCCGACGCGGCTACCCCACCCTGCCCCACGGGGTCACCCTCTTCATCGCCCAGATGATCCACCAGGAGACCCTGTTCTTCACGCTGCCCTTCCTGCTGGCCACCACCGTCTGGAGCAGCGGCCAGGCACTCTTTACCCTGCTGCTGATCGGCATGGCGATCTTCTCCATCGTCGACCCCCTCTACTACCGTGTGGCGGACCGCCTCCGCTGGCTCTACCTCGCCTTCCACGCCCAGTGCGTCTTCCTGGTGGTGCTGGTCACCCTGCCGATCATGCTGCAGCTCACCACCGGGCAGAGCCTGAAGCTGGCGCTGGCCGCCATGCTGCTGTTCAGTCTGCCGAGCCTGCTGCACCTGACGGCCGGGCAGCGCGGCCGACGCTGGGTGATGATGCTGACCCTGCTGCCGCTGCTGGCCGGCCTGGCCTGGACGGGGCGCATCTGGGTACCGCCGGCCAACCTCTGGCTCGGCAGCGCCGCCCTCTCCCCCGCCTTCGACGTGGAGGCGCGCGCCCCCCGGGGCGAGCTTCCGCTGACCCCGGAGGCGCTGGCCGCAAGCGGGCTCTACGCCTACACGGCGATCCGCGCCCCGCGGGGGCTCCGGGAGGAGGTCTTTCATGTCTGGCGCCATGAGGGGGAGGAGGTCGACCGCATCCCGCTGACCATCGAGGGCGGCCGGGAGGCGGGCTATCGGGCCTGGAGCCACAAGCAGAACTTTCCGAGCCGGCCCGAGGGACGCTGGCGAATCGATGTGATGACCGATGGCGGCCAGCGGATCGGGGTACTGCGCTTCCGCGTCGCCGAGGACGAGCACGCCACCCTGGCGGACGGCAGCGAGCTGCTGAGGGGGATCCAGGGGCTGCGCCGACTGGTGCCCGGCTCACGGGAGGGAGAGTGAAACTATAAGCCGGCTTGCATTCCACGCTGGGGGTTCACAGAATCGAGCCAAACTTCTGGAACCCTGTGCCCATGTACGAGAATATCGGTTTTCAACTTAGCCGCCTGCCGAGACTCTGGCGCGCCATCATCGACGAGCGCCTCGCCCCCCTGGGTCTGACCCAGACCCGCTGGGTGACGCTCTACCACCTGTGGCGGCTCGGCGACGGCCAGCCCCAGTGCGACCTGGCCCGAGCGATCGGCGTGGAGGCCCCCTCCCTGGTGCGCACCCTGGACCAGCTCTCCCGCCAGGGCCTGATCGAGCGCCGCCCCTGCGACCAGGACCGGCGCACCAAACGGGTCTTTCTCACCGCCGAGGCCGCTCCCCTGCTGGAACGCATCGACGCCGTGGTGCGCGACGCTCGCCGGGAGATGTTCGAGGGGCTGAGCGAGCAGGATCTGACCACCCTCTCCGAGCTGCTCTCCCACATCGAGGATAACGGCCTGGCCATCCAGGCCAGGGACGCCGAGGCGCAGGGCTAGCCCCCGGGGGGCTGCCCGAAGGGCACCGTCACGGCGCCGTCGTCCGGTCGCCCGGCCAGGCCGTCGCGCAGCGCCATGAAGTCCTCGAGGTAGGTAGAGAAACGCGGAAAGTCCTGGGACTCCCACCACCAGAGGCTCAGGGCGTGGCGATGGGACTCCACCACCAGGGCATCCTGGGGGAGGCGCTCCAGCAGCCCCTTGAGCCGGTCCTCCAGCGCCTCGGGCAGTGGCCGCAGCGGCTCCCTCCGCCAGCGCCAGCCGTGCACGAAGGGCTTGAGCGCCGAGCTGGCGTGATCGTCGCGCACCAGCACGAAGTCGGGCCCGGGCCGCTCCTGAGGATAGCGCCAGCGGTAGGCCGGCATGGCCGTCTGGATACCGTGCAGCGGGGGCTTCTCCAGCTTGACCACAAGGCCGGTCTTGAGGGCGGCGTTGCGCAGCGCCGAGATGCGGCGCTGCCTGGGGCTGGGCTTGAGCCACATCACCGGCGAGGCCACCAGCAGCACGGCAAAGAGGATGAACAGCCAGGTCATCGTTGTCTCCAGATCGGTTTGATGCGTGATTCTTGATACACGTCGTTGTCTTGCCGGGTCAGGCGGCCTAGAGTGAAGGCATCTGCCGACTCTGCCAACTCGCAAGGAGCCTCCCCATGAGCAACGAGTACCGTCATATCCTGGTCGCCGTGGACCTGACCAAGGATTCCCACAAGGTGCTGGAGCGTGCCGCCCAGATCGCCGAGCGTAACCAGAACGCCAAGCTCTCCATCATGCACACCCTGGAACCTCTGGGTTTCGCCTACGGCGGCGATATCCCCATGGACCTCACCAGCATCCAGGACCAGCTCGACGAGCACGCCAAGCAGCGTCTGGCAGAGATCGCCGACGACCGCGTCCCCCGGGAGAACCAGCATGTGCTGGTGGGCATGCCCGACACCGAGATCCACCGTTTCGCCGAGGAGAACGACGTGGACCTGATCGTGGTGGGCTCCCACGGCCGCCACGGCTTCGCCCTGCTGCTCGGCTCCACCTCCACAGGCGTGCTCCACGGCGCCCAGTGCGATGTCCTCGCCGTGCGGGTGGGTAAGAAGGGCGAGAAGAGCGCCGAGTAACGGAAACACTGATTGTCTGCTGCGCTCGATATCCTGGGCGCCGGCGGTGCTCGGAATCCTCATGTAGCGAGCTACACTCCGGTTCCTGCGCTCCGGCGGCACCCAGCATCTCTTCGCTCGCGACGCCAATCAGCGCTTCCTTTTCTTTAGTCGGGTTCTGCCCTACTTACTCCCCGGAGGCCATGGCCTCCAATTCCATCCACCGCTCCATGGCGGCGTCCAGCGCCGCCTGTTTGGCCGCCATCTCCTCCAGCACGGCGGTGACCGTCGCACTCTCCTGCTGGTAGAAACCGGGATCCCCCACCCTGGCCTCGAACTCGGCCACTGCCTCCTCGAGCCGCTCAATCTCCGCCGGCAGGCCGTCGAGTTCGCGCTGCAGCTTGTAGGAGAGCTTGGCGGGCTTCTTCAGCGCCGGGGCAGGCTCGGCTTTTGTCTCCGGCGTCGCCTCGACGCCTGCCACCTCGGCGACGGGCTCTGCCCGCTGGCGAGCCGCCCCCTCCCAGGGCGCCGGCGGCAGCTTGCCCCCCTGGCGCACCCAGTCGCTGTAGCCGCCCACGTACTCGCGCACCCGGCCCTCGCCTTCGAAGGCCAGCACGCTGGTCACCACGTTGTCCATGAAGGCACGATCGTGGGAGACCAGCAGCAGGGTGCCCTCGAAGTCGAGCAGCAGCTCCTCGAGCAGCTCCAGGGTCTCCATGTCGAGGTCGTTGGTGGGCTCGTCGAGCACCAGCACGTTGGCCGGCTGGGTGAAGAGCTTGGCCAGCAGCAGCCGGTTGGACTCGCCCCCGGAGAGCGCCTTGACCGGCTGGCGGACCCGCTCCGGGCTGAAGAGGAAGTCCTGCAGGTAGCTCATCACGTGGCGGTCGCGGCCGCCCACGCTGACCCGGTCGCTGCCCTGGGCCACGTTGTCGTAGACCGTCTTCTCGGGCTCGAGTCCGGCGCGCAGCTGGTCGAAGTAGGCCACCTGCAGCTTGGTGCCCAGGCGCACCTGCCCCTCGGTGGGCGCAAGCTCGCCCAGCAGGATCTTGAGCAGGGTGGTCTTGCCGGCGCCGTTGCGGCCGATGAAGCCAATGCGGTCGCCGCGCTGGATCTCCAGGGAGAGGTCACGGATCACCGCCTCGTCGCCGAAGCGCTGGGTGACGTGGGAGAGCTCCACTACCCGCTTGCCGCTGCGCTCACCGCCGTCCACGGCCAGGTTGGCGGTACCCTGGCGCTCGCGACGTTCGCTGCGCTCCCGGCGCAGCTGCTCCAGGGCCCGCACGCGCCCCTCGTTGCGGGTACGCCGCGCCTTGATGCCCTGGCGGATCCAGGCCTCCTCCTGGGCGAGCTTCTTGTCGAACTCGGCGTGCTCCCGAGCCTCCACCTCCAGCTCGTGGGCCTTCTGGGCCTGGTACCTGGCGTAGTCGCCGGGGTAGCGGCCGAGCCGCCCGCGATCCAGCTCGAGAATCGCCGTGGCCAGCCGCGACAGGAAGGCGCGGTCGTGGGTGATGAAGAGGACCGCGCCGTTGAAGGCCAGCAGCTGCTCCTCGAGCCAGGCGATGGTATCGAGGTCCAGGTGGTTGGTGGGCTCGTCCAGCAGCAGCAGGTCGGGCTCGGCCACCAGGGCCCGGGCCAGGGCCACGCGCCGACGCCAGCCGCCAGAGAGCGCAGACATCTCGGCGTCGGCGGGCAGCCCCAGGCGGGTCAACACTACGTCGATGCGCTGGTGGAAGGACCAGCCGTCGATGGCCTCCAGGCGCGTCTGCAGCTCGGCCATGCGGCGCATGTCGGGCTCCGCCTCACCCACCAGGTGGTGATACTCCGAGAGCAGCGCACCGGCCTCGGGCAGCCCCCCGGCCACCACGTCGAAGATGGTCTGGCCGTCAGCCTCGGGCAGCTCCTGAGCGAGCACGCCGATCTTGAGCCCCGGCGCCCGCCAGAGGGTGCCGCCGTCGGGCAGGGTCTCGCCGGACACCAGGCGCAGCAGGGTCGACTTGCCAGTGCCGTTGCGCCCCACCAGGGCCAGGCGCTCGCCCCTCTCCAGCACCAGGTCGGCGCCATCGAGCAGCACATGGGTGCCGTAGGCCAGTTGCAGCTGTTCCAGACGTAGCAGGGTCACGCGAATACCTCTTCGTTTCACCGGGGGCGCCAGTGTACCCCATGCAGGAGGCCGCCGCCGCGGGTACAATGCGCCTCCTTCTGACGCCCCGTCGCCCCCTTCCCCAGAGGAGTTCCGCCTTGGCAGAGCAGCCCGCCCAGTTCGATGATGTCCTCCCCGAGGCGCTGCGCTTCACCGCGCCGGCGCCCCTGGTGGACATCGGCGCCAACCTGACCCACGAGAGCTTCGCCCGGGACCTGCCGGCCGTGCTCGGCCGCGCCCAGGCGGCCAACGTCACCACCCTGATCCTCACCGGCACCGACCGCGAGCACGCCGAACAGGCGGTGGCGATGTGTCGTGAGCACGGCGGAGACGGGCTCTCGCTCCACGCCACCGCCGGCGTGCACCCCCACGACGCCAGCCGCTGGGACGGCGAGCTCGCGGCGGCCATGGCGGCCCTGCAGCGCCTGCCCGAGGTGGTGGCCGTGGGCGAGTGCGGGCTCGACTTCAATCGCAACTTCTCCACGCCCGCGGAGCAGGAGCGCGCCTTCGAGGCCCAGCTGGAGATCGCCGCCGCCTGCGGCAAGCCGCTCTTTATCCACGAGCGGGACGCGGGTCGGCGCATGCGCGAGATGCTGCGCGCCTGGCGCGACGATATCGGCGACGCCGTGGTCCACTGCTTCACCGCCGAGCGCGATACCCTGCATGGCTACCTGGACCTGGACCTGCATATCGGCCTGACCGGCTGGCTCTGCGACGAGCGCCGGGGCCATCACCTGCGCGAGCTGGTGGGCGACATTCCGCTGGCACGGCTGATGGTGGAAACCGACTGTCCCTACCTGCTGCCGCGCAACTTACCTGCCAAACTCAAGGGCAGGCGCCACGAGCCGGCGCTGCTGCCGTGGATCGTCCGCGAGATCGCCCACTGGCGCGGCGAGAGCGAGGCCGCCCTGGCCGCCGGCACCACCGCGACGGCGCACCGTTTCTTTCGGCTGTCCCCCAATCACAAGGAGAACTGATCATGGCCGATATGCCCGGCTTTATCGCAGTGGAGACCGGCGACGACGGCGGCCTGCCGCTGGCCATCGCCTGGACCCTGCCCGATGGACGCGTCAAGCACACCCTGATCCAGCCAGAGGATGACTGGCTGGATGCCGAGACGGTCTCCCTGGGCGAATACAGCCTGGAGGAGCTCAACAGCATGGGGGTCAGCCCCCTGGACGTGATCCGGGAGCTGGAGAACGACCACTTCAGCGACACCCTCTATACCGCCGGGGTCGGCGACGACGAGGCCGCCCTGTCGCGGCTCTTCGACACCTACGGCCTCGACCCCTTCGTGGAACTGGCCCCGGCCGAGAGCCTCTACGGCGCCCTCTCCCCCGGGGACTGGGCCCGGGCCCGCAGCGAGCTGTTCGGCGAGCTGGGGCTCGAGCCGATGCGTCCGGAGCACGAGGTGGAGGTGATGCTGCACCTTCACCAGCGCCTGGGCGGCCACGGCGACGACTGAGGCTCAGGGCGCCAGCAGCGCCCGGGCTCGGGCCACGACCTGCTCCCGGGAGGGCAGCGTCAGGGTGGCCGCCGGCCCCAGGGGAATGAAGCTGTCCTCGGCGGTCAGCCGCGACAGCCGCTCGCCGGCCACGCCGCGCTCCACCAGGCCGGTGACCAGCGCCTCGCTCAGCGACCCCGAGCGGCGACACTCGTCGACGATCAGCACGCGGCCGCAGTCGGCCACGGCGTCATGCACGGCGTCGTGGTCGATGCCGGTCAGCCAGCGCAGGGCGACGATCCGCACTCGCGCCCCGGCCGGGTCGATCTCCGCCAGGGCCTGGCGGGCCAGGTGCACCCCGTTGCCGTAGGTCAGGATGGCCAGTTCGCTCCCCTCTCCCCAACGGCCGAGCTCCCCCACCGGCAGGCGGAAATCGGGCCCCGGGTCCTCCTCGCACCAGCGCCCGTCCCCCTCCTCGAGCAGGTCGCGACAGTGATAGCGGGCGATAGGCTCCAGCAACACCACCACCCGCTGCTCCTCGTCGGCCAGGCGCACCGCCTCCTGCAGCAGCCCCACCGCCTCCCGGGGGCCGGCCGGACAGGCCACCAGCAGCCCCGGAATATCGCGCAGCACGGCAATGGCGTTGTCGTTGTGAAAGTGCCCGCCGAACCCCTTCTGGTAGCCGAGCCCGGCGATGCGCACCACCATGGGATTGGCGTACTGGCCGTTGGAGAAGAAGCTCAGGGTGGCCGCCTCCCCGCGCAGCTGATCCTCGGCGTTGTGCAGGTAGGCCAGGAACTGAATCTCGACGATGGGCAGCAGGCCATTCTGCCCGAGACCGATGCCGAGCCCCAGGATGCTCTGCTCGTCGAGCAGGGTGTCGATCACCCGGTGGGCCCCGAAGCGCTTCTGCAGCCCCCGGGTCACGCCATAGACGCCGCCCTTGCGGCCGATATCCTCCCCGGCCAGCACCGCGCCAGGGTGGCGGGCCAGCGTCCGCGCCAGGGCCAGGTTGAGCCCCTGGGCCAGGGTCAGGGGCGCCTCGGCCATCTCCGCCGGACCGGGCGTCATCCGCCCCGGCCGCCGCGGCGGCAGGATGCTGGCCATCACCGCCTCGGCGCTCGCGAGCCTGGGCCGGCGGATCGCCGCCTCGGCAAGGCGCGCCACCTCGTCGCCGATCGCCCGATAGCGCTCGCCCAGCGTCTCGGCATCAAGCACCCCGTGGCGGCGCAGCAGCCCGGCGCCGAACAGCAGCGGGTCCCGGGCCTCGTCCGCCTCGATGCGCGCCGGGCTGAGGTAGGCCTGCTGGGCGTCGGAGCCGGCGTGGCCGAAGAGGCGTACGCAGCGCATGTGGAGGAAGACCGGCCGGCGCCGGGTGCGCGCGATGCGCACCGCCTCGCCGGCCGCGCGCCAGGTGTCCAGCAGGTCCAGGCCGTCGCAGGCCAGGTAGTGAATGCCTGGGCGGGCCGCCATGGCCGCGGCGATCCAGCCCGGCGGCGTCGGCACCGAGATGCCCAGGCCGTTGTCCTCGCAGAGCAGCACCAGCGGCAGGGGCAGCCCCTGATAGGCGGCCCAGCCGGCGGCGTTGATCGCCCCCTGGGCGGTGGAGTGGTTGAAGGAGGCGTCGCCGAAGCTGCACAGCACCACGCCGTCGGCGGGCCAGGTCCCCTCGACGCCCAGACGCCCGGCAAGACCAAGCCCATGGGCCGCCCCCACCGCCTTGGGCAGGTGGGAGGCGATGGTGCTGGTCTGGGGCGGCACGTTGAGGGCCCTGGAGCCCAGCACCTTGTGGCGCCCGCCGGAGATGGGGTCCTCGGCGGAAGCGGCAAAGCTCAGCAGCAGGTCCCACAGAGGGCTCTGGCCCGGCAGCTGGCGGGAACGCTCGATCAGGAAGGCGGCATCGCGATAGTGAAGGAAGGCGGGATCGCTGGCCCGCAGCGCCCGGGCCACGGCGGCGCTGCCCTCGTGGCCGGCGCTGCCGATGGTGTAGAAGCCCTCGCCGCGAGCCTGGAGGCGCCTGGCCTCGAGGTCGAGGTGGCGGCTCATCAGCTGGGACTCGAAGAGCGACAGCAGCGCCTCGGGGGAGAGCCCCGCCTCCTCGAGAGTCAGATCGGTTTCGGTCAGGGGCCACTGATCCCGGGCGAGGGCATCGAGAAATCGCGTCTCCTGGGGCAAGGGCGAGGCTGCAAAAGGGCGTGACACCACGGCGAGCTCCGGCAGGGAATATCGCTTCTAGCCTAGCCGATTCGCCCCGCGCTGCTGGCGGCCGCGCACAGCGAAGCGGTGGATCTCCTGGCAGGGAGCCTGCCCTTGATATACTGTTATATTGTTAGAACCTTGACAGCTATGACAGACGATAGAGGTAACTATGATACGGACACTCGCCATCCTTGGCGGCGCCGCGGCGCTGCTGGTCTCGGCCGCCGCCAGCGCGGAAAACCGGATTTCCGCGCAGGAGACCTACGAGCTCCTGCAGGAAGAGCGCGATAACGTGCTCTTCATCGACGTGCGTGATCCGGTGGAAGTCATGTTCATCGGCGCCACCAACGAAGTGGACAGGAATATCCCCTTCCGCATCGCGGATCGCGAGAGCTGGAACGAGGAGCGTGGCCACTTTGCCATGGTGCCGAACGAGGACTTCGCGGAGCAGGTTGCCGCCGCGCTGGAAGAAAAGGGGCTCGACCGCTCCGCGATGGTCATCACCATGTGCCGCTCCGGCAGCGACCGCGGCGAACCGAGCGCTACCTACCTGCTCGAACAGGGCTTCGAGTCGGTCCGCTACGTGACCCATGGCTTCCAGGGTGACCCCGCCGAGAGCGGAGAGCGCGAAGGCATGCGGCTGGTCAACGGCTGGCAGAACAGCGGCCTCCCCTGGACTCGCACTCTCGACGCGGACAAGGCTTTCCGCTAAGGCGCCACGCGCCCTGAGGCCTCTCACCCCGCGTCGATCTCTGCTCTGCTCGCCTGCTCCGATGACGGGGTGATTGTCATCGGAGCAGGCCGCGCGGCGTCACCGCTGCGCTCAGGCCGGTACTGCCGGCGTTACCAGCCGCCCACGCCCTGCCTCGACGGCCGCCTCCAGGCTGGCACCCTCCCGATAGAAACCGCGCAGCGCACAGCGAAAGGCCTCGGCCCGCCGGGGCAGCCCCTCCCGCTCAAAGCGCTCGGCCCGCGCCGTGACCCGGGCCTGGAAGGCCCCCCGGTCCACCTCCGCCTCGCCGCCCAGGTTATCGACGCTGACATGGAAGCGACGCCGGCTGGCACGGCAGAAGAGCAGCTCCAGCGCCTGGGGCGCCACCTCCACCGCCTCGAAGTCGCGCTGCTCGGCGGTATCGCGACCGTCGGGCAGATACCAGTAGCCGTAGTCCTCCAGCTGCCGCCGGCGCGCGCCGGCGATGCACCAGTGGCTGATCTCGTGCAGGGCACTGGCGTAGAAGCCCCGGGCAAAAATCACCCGATGGAAGGGCGAGTCGTCATCGGCGGGTAGATAGAGCGGCTCGTCGCCGCCGCGGACCAGCCGGGTGCGGTAGCTGGACTGAAACAGGCCATCGAACAGGGCGATGACATCCTCGAGACGGTGATTCACGCAGGCTCCTCGCAGGCGATGGGGCCACCATTATAGGCGCCCGACCCAGCGGGCCAAAGGGGGCATCTCTTGCTACCATAGCCGGCCTGCCACTCTTCCCGGCAGCCGCCTGTACGGAGCCTGATCTTGTTCACCCTCTTCTCTCGCCTGCTCGCCACCAGCCGCCGCGAGACTCGCCCCCTGCTGGTATTGGCCCTGCCCATCTGCGGCGCCCAGCTGGCCCAGGCCGGCATGAGCGTGGCCGATGTGATGATGACCGGCCGCCTCAGCGCTACCGACCTGGCCGCGGTCTCGGTGGGCTCCAGCCTCTGGATGCCGCTGATGCTGTTCATGACCGGCACCCTGATGGGGCTGACGCCCATCGTCGCCCAGCTGCTGGGGGGGCAGCGCACCGCGGAGATTCGCCCCAACGTCCACCAGGCACTATGGGTCGCGCTGGTGCTGGGCGCCATGGCGGCACTCCTGCTCTGGTTCGCCGTTCAGCCGATCTTCAGGCTGATGGACGTTCCCGAGGAGGTCGCCAGTCGCTCCGCCGCCTACCTGTCAGCGGTCGCCTTCGGCATGCCCGGCGCGGCGCTTTTCCAGGCGCTGCGCGCCTTCTCCGACGGCATGAATCATACCCGCCCCTCGCTGTGGATCAGCCTGATCGGGCTCGGAGTGAACATCCCCAGCAACTACGTGTTGATCTACGGCGGCGACGGGCTCACCGCCCTGCTGGGGGAGTGGCTGCCCGCCTGGATTCAGGCCCTGCCGGCGCTTGGCGCCCTGGGCTGCGGCATCGCCACGGCGCTGTCGCTGTGGACCATGAGCCTGGCCATGGCGCTCTATACCCGCCGGGCCCCAGCCTACCGGGAGGTCTCCCTCTGGCACTCCCCCTCCCCGCCGCGCTGGCGCCTGATCGGCGAGCTGCTGCACGTGGGGCTGCCCATCGGCGTGGCGATCTTCGTGGAGGTGACGCTCTTCACGCTGATTGCCCTGTTCATCGCCAGCCTGGGCGAGGTGACGGTCGCCGCTCACCAGGTCGCCCTCAACTACACCTCCATCCTGTTCATGCTGCCGCTGGCCCTGAGCATGGCGTTGACGGTGAGGGTCGGCAACACCCTGGGGCAGCAGCGCCCCGTCTATGCCCGGCAGGTCGCCTGGTTCGGCATCGTCGTCAGCGTCGCGGTGGCGCTGTTCAACAGCGCCCTGCTGTGGCTGACCGCCAAACCGGTCATCGGCCTCTACACCCATGATCTCGAGGTGCAACGCCTGGCGCTGTCGCTGGTCTTACTGGCCATGATCTATCAGGTATCGGACTCCCTGCAGGTGAACCTGGCCGGCGCCCTGCGCGGCTACAAGGACACCCGCATCATCATGGTGATCACCCTCGCCTCCTACTGGCTGGTGGGGCTGGCCGGCGGCCACTGGCTGGGTACCCGCGGGGTGACCGGCCTGATTGAGCCGATGGGGGTACATGGCTACTGGGTAGGACTGATCGCCGGCCTCACCGCCGCCGCCCTGCTGCTCGGCATGCGGCTGCAGAGGATCAGCCGACGGGTTGCGGAAGGAGAACAACATGGACTGGAGACGAACTAGGTGCGGGCTCGCCCCCCTGCTGCTCGCCGGCACCGGGGCGCTGCTGGCCGGCTGCAGCCAGGGTGGCGCCGAGAGTGACGCCCTGCTGCGCGACTACCAGCAACATCTGGCCTCGCAGCTCGACCTGGCGCCACCGCCCCCGGCCACCCCGGACAATATCGGCGCCTTCCCCGAGCGGCGCGATCGCCTGGTGGATATTCCGGAAACCCGAGCCGGCCTGCTCAACGTTTATGCGCTGCGCGAGTGCCACATCACCACCCTGGTGGCAGAACGCAACAGCGCCCTCGGCCGGGTGGCGCCGGCCAGCCAGCAGTGGCGCTACGAGCTGACCCTCTGGGAACGACTCAATGCCTGCCTGGAAAGCGACGTCCCGGAGCGGCTGGGGGAGGCAGACCTGGCGCGACTCGAATCCCTCGCCGCCACCAAGAGCGAGCAGCTCCCCGCCGCCGCCTGGAACGGCCTGTTCGGCTCCGAGGAGTGGGCGGGAAACTTTACCCGGGTCAGCGCCGCCTTGCCCCCGGATGCCCTGGCGCCACCCGCGGCCCAGCAAGATGCCCTCGACTACCTGCACGCACTGAGCACCGCCCCCCTCTCAGGCGCCCGGCGGCCCGATCCGGACGCCCTGGAGTCCCACCTGAGCGCCCTGAGAGCGCGCCCCTACAGCGCCGAGCTGCTGCGCACCCTGATGCTGGCCACCCAGCGCCTGGAGGAGGCCTCGGCGCTGATTCAGCAGGCACTGGCCCGCCACGACGCCTGTCGCACGCCGGCACTCCCCACCGGGTTCGACGCCCCCGAGACGCGCCCGGCTGGCGACTGGCTGGCGGCCCTGGAGCAGGCGGCCGACAGCTGGCTCGAAGCGCTGACGCCCCTCTTCACCCTCCTCGACTCGCCCCCCGCGGCGGTGGCGCACTATCGGGAAAGCTGGCTCTCCACCACCGAGCCAGGGGCGCCTCTGCCCGCCTTCCGCAGCGCCCTGGAGGAGCACAGAGGCCTGCGCGAGGCCCACGCCGAGCGCTGCCGATAACGCATGCCGAGGGTGCCAGGGGCTTAACCTCCGGGAGCGTCTGTGCTATTGGTGTGAACGAGAGTGACGCAGAGCGCTTCCGAGCGGCCCGTGGAGCCAGGCTCCCGCGCCGATGCCGTGATCACGCAGCATGTGGAGGAACGTCATGGGAATCCCGCTGTCACCCCGCTCCGCCCGGGTCATCGACCTGGAGACGATGCGCCAGCGTCAGCTTGCCCGCCGACGCCTGATCCGCCTGGCTCCTGAGCTGGACGGCCTGGAGATGGTCTACCGCCTGGCCTCGAGCCCCGACACCCTCTATGGCATGCCTCTGCTCGCCTGGGGCATGCGCGAGGATGGCGAGGTGGTCGGCCTGGTGCCCTGGATGGAGGCGCTGACCCCTTGTCACCGCCTGGACGACCCGGAGCACGGCAGCTTCGTGGGCTACCGCGACCCCGAGACCGAGGAACTCTTCGAGGTGGCCCCCGAGCACAAGGTGTTCGAGCTCGAGCACGCCGCCGCCTACTTCGACTACGAGGAGACCAACCAGGTCACCCTGATCCAGCAGATCCCCGAGAGCCAGGGCACCCACGCCCTCTGCATGGACGGCGACGACACCCCCTGGCAGCTCAAGCAGGTATTCGGGTGGCGGCTCTACAGCGATGGCGCCGTGGAGGCCCTTCTCGCCGACGAGCGCCTGGTGGAAAACACGCCGATCCTTCCCGGCGATCCCTGCCTCTACCCCGGCCATAGCCGCCACCGCGCCATCTACTTCTTCCAGCGCCAGATCGCCAACCGTATCCGTCGCGAGGACCCCGCGACCCTCGAGGCCCTGGCGCTGATGGTGATGCCGGAGACGCCGACGCCGGGCTGAATCAGCCCGGCTGGCCCGGGACAGGATTAGCCTAAACGGATAAAGTAGAGGTAGCTGTCCTCGTGCTCCTCCTGGCGAATCAGCTCATGGCCCAGGAACTGGCAGAACTTCGGCACGTCCCGCGTGGTGGCCGGGTCGCTGGCGATGACCTTGAGCACCTCGCCTGGGTGCATGTCGCGCACCTTGTTGTGCATCAGCATGATGGGCTCGGGGCAGTAGAGTCCCGTGGTGTCGAGCTCGACCTGGAAGTCGGGTGCCGCCTCGGGCATTGCGTCACAGATATCAACCATCGATGGCCTCGTCGTCGGGTTTCATCAGTCGGAGCATGCTAGATGATCAAGATCATTATCGAACGCCGTATCATGCCGGGCCTTGAGCAGGAGTACGAGGAGGCCGCTCGCGAAGCCATGCGCCAGTCCCTTGGCGCCAGGGGCTTTGTGGGCGGCGAGAGCCTCGTTGAGCTGGGCCACAGCGATCGGCGTCTGATGATCACCAAATGGCGCGACCTGCGCGCCTGGAAGGAATGGTACACCAGCGAGGAGCGGTCTCGAGTCATGCAGCGCGTACTGCCGCTGCTGACCGAAGAAGAGCGCATTCGCATCTACGAACCCACCACCCACTGAAGCGGCGGGGAACCGCACCTCAGTCCCGCAGCCGCACGTGAACCGTCACCTCTTCCCTATCGTGGTAGAGGTGACGGCAGGCGATATCGGCCGCCACGCCTGCCGCGGCAAGCGCCGCCTCCAGGCGCCCCAGGCAGACTTCCACCTCGGGCCAGCGTCGCTTCATCGGCAGCTTCAGGTTGAACACCGCCTCGCGGCACCAGCGCCGCACCAGCCAGCGCTCCATCATCGCCTGGACCCGGGCGGGCTTGTCGACGATATCGCACACCAGCCAGTCGAGCCGGTAGGGCGGCTCCCAGACGAAGCCATCCTCGCGCAGATGTTCTACCTGGCCCGTGGCCATCAACGCCCTGTCCATGGGCCCGTTATCGATGGCGTAGACGTGCATGCCACGATGCACCAGCTGCCAGGTCCAGCCTCCCGGGGCCGCCCCCAGATCGGCGGCCTGCATCCCCTCTGCCAGGCGCGTGTCCCACTCCGAGCGCGGCACAAACTCATGCCACGCCTCCTCGAGCTTCAGCGTGGAGCGACTGGGCGCCGCCTTCGGAAAGCGCAGCCGCCGGATCCCGCCGGGCTGCTCGCTGCGGTTGCCCGGAAAGCTCATCCCCAGCTGGACGACATCCCCAGCGCTCCACAGCAGATGCAGGCGGCGCCCACCCGCCTTGCGACGCAGGGCGCCGCGCTTCTTGAGCAGCGACTCCAGGGGGCGTGCCAGCGCCTTGGCCAGCCCCGAGAGCGCCTTGCCGTCATTGGTATCCGGGGTCTCCTGCCACAGGCTTTCGAAGCTCCAACCGCTGGCCACCACCTGCTCGACGATCGGCCCCAGACGGTCCTCCCGGTCCAGAGTCAGCGCAGGAAGCGCCACCAGGCTCTGCCGAGCGAAGACCAGGCCATGCAGCGGCAGCGCTCGATGGAGAGCATTGGCGCTCTCCCCCTCCGGCAGTGCGAAGCGAACGAAGCCGTCTCCCGCCGCATGCAGCGGGGTCCCCGACCAGCCCGCCTCCTCCGCCTTGTCGGCAAGCTCCTCGGCCAGGTCACGCTCGAAGCCGGGGCGGCAGTAGCAGAGCAGCTCGCTGGGTATCAGGCTCATGCGTCACCCCCGAGGTGCTTGCCGCTCGCGCGAAGCTGCGCCTCGACATCCTGCAGCTGGACGTTGAGCGCATTGGTGGAGATCTGGATCTCCCACAGGGAGTAGATGAGCGAGACCGAGAGCGCGACCAGGCTGATGCCGAACAGCACCATGCCGGTCAGCTCCAGTGACAGGAAGAGCGCGAACATCGACAGGGTGCAGAGCAGAAAGCTGAACACGCCGGCAAGCTGCATGCGCTTGGTCAGGGAGATGCGCTGGCGCAGCAGCAGAATCTGGCGGGCATTGGCCTCCTGATGCTGGTTGCGCTCCTCGTCTGCCAGCTTGCGAATCAGCTGGGCGAGCACCAGAAAGCGGTTGGTATAGGCAAGCAGCAGCAGGGAAATGGCCGGAAACAGCAGGGCCGGCGTGGTCAGGGTCAAGTGGGGCTCTCCGCAATCGATGACAGTGGGCGCCATCATACCAGCCGGGCAGATCGGCAGACGAGAACCTACCACCGTTTATTTACCATTTATGAAGAATTTCTTTTGCTCCGATTTGGTGCGCCTTTTTTCGCCAATTTCAAGCGTTATCGCTTCATATCAATGTCTAACCAGCGCATAACCCATACAGTTGATGCATAATGGTGCATTGCTTTATATTGGGCATCCATTGGAAATCACTTCCAGGCTATCCGCCTGAACGACGGATACGAACACACCCTTCTACACAGGAATCTCTCGATGCCCTACGTTCACGACACCCTGGAGCGCCTCCGCAAGAGCAGCCCGGCCCAGACCGAGTTCTATCAGGCCGCCGAGGAAGTCCTCGAGTGTCTGCGCCCGCTGTTCCTGCAGAGCCCCCACTACCTGGATCACAGCATCATCGAGCGCATCGTGGAGCCGGAGCGTCAGATCATGTTCCGCGTCTGCTGGACCGACGATGCCGGCAAGGTCCAGGTCAACAAGGGCTACCGGGTCCAGTTCAACTCCGCCCTGGGCCCCTACAAGGGCGGCCTGCGCTTCCACCCCAGCGTGACCTCGGGCACCATCAAGTTCCTGGGCTTCGAGCAGATCTTCAAGAACGCCCTGACCGGCCTGCCCATCGGCGGCGGCAAGGGCGGCTCCGACTTCAACCCCAAGGGCAAGTCGGACGGCGAGATCATGCGTTTCTGCCAGTCCTTCATGAACGAGCTCTACCGCCATATCGGACCGACCACCGACGTGCCGGCCGGCGACATCGGCGTGGGTGCCCGCGAGATCGGCTACATGTATGGCCAGTACAAGCGCCTGACCAGCCGCTATGAAGGCGTGCTGACCGGCAAGGGCCTCAACTGGGGCGGCTCCATCGGCCGCAAGGAGGCCACCGGCTACGGCGCGGTCTACTTTGCCCAGAACATGCTGGAAGCCCGCGGCGAGGAGCTCGAAGGCAAGACCTGCCTGGTCTCTGGCGCCGGCAACGTGGCGATCTACACCATCGAGAAGCTCTATGAGCTGGGCGCCAAGCCGGTGACCTGCTCCGACTCCCGCGGCACCGTCCACGACGCCCGCGGCATCGATCTGGACCTGCTCAAGGAACTCAAGGAGGTCAAGCGCGCCTCCCTGGAAGAGTACCTGGCGACCCACCCCGAGGCTCGCTACATCCCGGCCGGCGACTATCCGGAAGATGGCCACGCCGTCTGGCGCATCAAGGCCGATGCCGCCTTCCCCAGCGCCACCCAGAACGAGCTGACCGTCGCCGACGCCCAGGCGCTGCTGGACAACGGCGTCACCTGCATCAGCGAAGGCGCCAACATGCCCTCCACCGCCGATGCCGTGGACCTCTTCCTCCAGGCCAAGATCGCCTACGGCCCCGGCAAGGCGGCCAACGCCGGCGGCGTGGCCACCAGCCAGCTGGAGATGGCCCAGAACAGTAGCATGGAGCAGTGGCCCCTGGAGAAGGTGGATGCCAAGCTCAAGGAGATCATGGCCAACATTCACAAGCAGTGTGCCGATACCGCCGAGGAGTTCGGCGAGCCCACCAACCTGGTGCTCGGCGCCAATATCGCCGGCTTCCGCAAGGTGGCTGACGCCATGATCGACCAGGGCGTGGTCTAATCCCCCCCCGAGCCGACAGGTGACGGAAAGAGAAAGCCCGGGCTGGCAAGCCCGGGCTTTTCTGTCTGGCTGGGTGATCTTCCCTGCGGTTATCTAGGCCGATCAGACGTAGGGGCGGTAGCCACGCTCTGCCTGGGCCCGGCACTGGGCCTCGGCCATCTTCATCATCCCACGCCACAGACCGCGCAGCAGAGGCATCAGAACGGGACGCTGCTCGCCAGCCTGGTCCCAGATCGTCGGGTAGGTCACCTTGGCAGCGTTCATGGGCAGAGCCTCTCGTTTCGGTTCAGGTTGAGAGAGATTATACCTTAGTCTTTATACCAAGGTCTAATCTTCTCGCTGAATGACCTCCCGTACCGCGACTCGCCCCTGCGTTGTGAAAGCCCAGCCCCATGCGGCAGCATGGTCCGGATGGAGGCCCTGGAGACGGTCTGCCGCTGACCGCCAGCGACAGCCCTGCCAGACGCGAAAAGCCCCGCGCTCTTTCGAACGCGGGGCTTTTCTTAATAAGTACCTGACGATGATCCGGGCGGCGCTCCGCTACTCTCCATGGGGAGACCCCTGGAACGACGAAACCCCGACCAAGGGCCGGGGTTTCTGAATAAGTGCCTGACGATGACCTACTCTCACATGGGGAGACCCCACACTACCATCGGCGCTGAGCGGTTTCACTGCTGAGTTCGGCATGGGATCAGGTGGTTCACG
>WPCG01019820.1_pt1 | contig 90752 bp, 67 predicted proteins | sample 5403311 | NCBI WGS metagenome assembly WPCG01 (sample SAMN12869467, study PRJNA574797) | sludge metagenome | isolation source: wastewater treatment of Control | place: China:Beijing | collected 2019-05-17 | reverse complement strand
CCCCCGGCTGAGGGAATACCTGGGGCTGGAGACCCGCGACGGGATCACCAGTTACCTCTCCGGATTCGAGAAAGACATTGACAAGCTGATCGTGCCTTCGGGGATCCATCCCAACCTGTACGCGCTCCCCGCGGGAGCTATACCGCCCAACCCGGCGGAGTTGCTGTCGCGCCGCACGCTAGACGCCGCCATCGATAAACTGAAAGAGGAGTTCGATTACATCTTTATCGACTCGGCCCCCTCGGCACAGGTGACCGACACGCTGATATTAAGCCGGGTGACCGACGCCACGGTGTACGTGTGCCGCGTGGATTACTCGAGCAAGGGGAACCTGCGCTTCGCGAATAATCTGATGCAAGAAAACAAGTTGAAGAACATGGTGCTGGTGATCAACGGCGTGAACGAGTTCCATAGAGGGTATGGTTACGGATACGGCTATGGTTACGGGTATGGCTACGGCCACAAGAAAGGGGGCAAGAAAAAGTAATAACCGCTTTTTCGGGCCGTCGCGGGCAGACGGGTGCTGTTTAGTGGAATGTTATGTCGCGAGCTTCTGCAGATAAAAAGGAGAAACTTCTCGAACAGGAGTTCGAAGAGTTTTTCATGAATCACTTCCCGAAGGTGAAGAATTTCGCGTGGAAACTCCTGAAATCGGAAAGTGACGCGGAAGACATCGCGCAAGACGTGTTCATGAAACTCTGGAAAAGGCCCGATTTATGGAATAACAGCCCTGCCGGCATGGACGGGTACCTCTACCGGATGGCAAAGAACCGGGTGATTGACGTGGTGCGGCAACAGTATATCGAGCCGGGTTATAGCTTGGACGACCTGTACGAGGCTGCCCTGCCCGAAGCTGCTAAAGAAGACACCTCGCTCTTGTCGGATATCTATTATAAAGAGATACAATTGATTCTCAAGCTGTCGTTAGAGAAGATGCCGGTGCAACGACGGAGAATTTTCGAGATGAGCCGCGAGGAGGGATTGAGCAACCGCCAGATTGCCGAAAAACTGAATCTTTCTGTCCGAACCGTGGAACATCACATATACCTCGCGCTGCTTGAATTGAAAAAAAAGTTAATTGTTGCGTTTTTGTTACCTTTTCTTTAAGTAGTCTCCTTGTTTTTCCCGTGTTATATATAGCGAGGCACCCGGCGCGGCTTTTACATGCCGCCAACTTGCCCTGTAAATCGGCAACGGGTCACTAAATAGTGGAAGTCGAGATATTTAGCTGTAAATGCAACACAAGCGAAACTCGAGTAACATGGCAACAAAACAAGGAAGAGCAAACGAGGCACATGGACTACTTTAAACGGATCATCGATTTTTTTACCACCGGGGAATTCTCCCAAACCGGAAGCCGGGCTTTTTACAGGTGGCTCGCGGACGAGGAGCATTCTGACGAAAAAGAGCGGGGCTTGAAGGCACTCTGGGATCGTACCGATCGGAGGGCAACCTCCAAAACCCGACACTCCTGGAAGTCGTTCCGCACCAAGGCGGGCTTGCAACAAACTCCACGCGTGCTAGCCCCGGGAGCGTGGAAGGCAGCGTCTGCCGTCCTCTTTATAATCTCCCTTTCCTCCTTGTACACCGCTTACCGGCTTCATCAAAATACCGCTTCAGACAACCTCGTGGAGCAGCACGTGCCCGTGGCCGAGAGGGAAAGGCTGGTGCTGCCCGACGGGAGCGAGGTGCACCTTAACTCGGGGAGCTTGCTCCTCTACCCGGGAGAGTTCACCGGCAAGAACCGGAGCGTGTACCTCGCGGGGGAAGCCAACTTCAAGGTGAAGGAAGACAAGAAGAAACCGTTCATCGTGAAGTCGAACGACCTGCAGGTAACCGTGCTGGGTACCGAGTTCGACGTGATGGCGTACCCCGGTGACTCGCTCACACGGGTGACCCTGCTCTCGGGAAGGGTAGAGGCGGTGTATAACGGCCTGGAAACACGGGCCGAACTGTCACCCAGCCAACAGTTGGTCTATAACAAGGTGTCGGGCACCTCCTATATACACCGTCCCGACATGGAGGACGTGACGGCGTGGCAGCAAGGCAAGATTATTTTTAAAGGAACCACGCTGGCCGAGGTGCTTACCGTCTTGGAAAGAAAGTATCCCTACCGGTTCGTGTACAATGAAGAACAGTTCCGGAACGATACCTACACGTTCCGCTTTAACGAGGATGCTCCCATCCAAGAGGTGATGGAGATTATCGAGGAGGTGGTGCGCTACATCCGGTACCGTGTAGTGGATGATACCTGTATTATTGAACGAGCAATACCCTAATTATAGAATATTCACTTTTTAAATTTTACCGCATGGATACATCATAACAAGAAAAAACCGGAATAAAGCGGCTACTTTATCCCGGCAAAATCAGCATTAGAGTGTAAACTCTTTATCGGAAATAACTCAGTGTCTAACCTAACGCTAAAGAAAAGACATCAAATTTATGCATTTTAATCTAATTACAAACGCGAAAGCTAAGATTTTATTCCTGTTTTTCTGTTTGATCCCCTTTCAGTCGCTTCTCCACGCGCAAGAGAATGGAACGATAACCTTGAGACATACCCGTGTACCGGTTATTGACGCGTTGCGGGAGATAGAAAGACAGTCGAAGCTCTCCATCGCTTTTAACGAGTCGGAACTGGCCAACAAAATGGCCGCCAATCTCGACGTGCAGAATGGATCGGTAGAGGTCGCGCTGGACCGCGTGCTCTCGGGATCGGGCTTTACCTACCGCATCAAGGAGGGCTACGTGGTGATCGTGCCGGTGACTGAAACGGCCGCGACAAGGAAACGAGTGACCGGCCACGTGCTGGATGAAAACGACGAGCCCTTGATAGGGGTGACGGTGATCGCGCGAGACAGCCCTGCCGCGGGGACCGCCACGGACATGGACGGGCGCTTCACGCTGGACGTGGAGGAAGGCGACGTGTTAACTATCTCGTACATCGGGTACGATACAGAACGGGTCACGATTACCGGGGAGAACACCTATACCGTTCGCATGGTGCCCGACACCCAGCTGCTTACCGAGGTGGTAGTGACCGCCCTGGGGATCCGGCGTTCCGAGAAGGCGCTCAGCTACAACGTGCAACAGCTTGGCGGCGATGAGCTCGTGGGAATCAAGGATGCCAACTTCATTAACTCGTTGTCGGGCAAGATCGCGGGGCTCAATATCAATAGCTCTTCGTCAGGTATCGGCGGGGCCAGCAAGGTAGTGATGCGCGGTACCAAGAGTATCGAGCAGACCAGCAACGCGCTCTACGTGATCGACGGGGTGCCGATGCATAACTTCGGGGGAGGCGGGGAGACCGTCTTCGGCTCGCGGGGAGCCACCGAGGGCATCGCGGATATCAATCCGGAGGATATCGAGTCGATTTCGGTGCTGACGGGGGCAGCGGCAGCCGCCCTGTACGGGAGCGACGCGGCCAACGGGGCCATCGTGATCACCACCAAGAGCGGGCAAGTTGGAAGCACGCGAGTGACCGTGACGAGCAACATGGAGATGATGGATCCCTTTATCATGCCGCGGTTCCAGAACCGGTACGGCACGTCGGACCAGTACCTGAGCTGGGGGCCGCTGCTGAACGAGTCGAACTTCATGGGATACGACCCGGCGAAGGATTATTTCCAACGGGGAATGTCGGCCACCGAGTCGGTCTCCCTTTCCACCGGGACGGAGAAGACCCAGACGTACCTCTCCGCGTCGGCGGTGAATACCACCGGCATCATCCCCAATAACAACTACAATCGCTACAATTTCACGTTCAGGAACACAACCTCGTTTTACGACGACCAGCTGAAGCTGGACGCCGGGGCAAGCTACATCCGCCAAGACGACCGCAACATGACCAACCAAGGGGTGTACCTTAACCCGCTCACCTCGGCCTATCTTTTCCCGAGGGGTAACGACTGGGACGATGTTCGGATGTACGAGCGCTATAATCCCTCGCGGAAGATTTACGAGCAGTACTGGCCCTCGGGCGCGGCCACCTACGTGATGCAGAATCCTTACTGGATTAACCACCGCAACTTGAGGGAGAACCAGCGGGACCGCTTCATGGCCAATGCCGGCCTTACCTACCATATCCGCGACTGGGTGAACGTGTCGGCTCGCCTGCGAATGGACCACTCGGGGAATGATTACACCGAGAAGCTGTACGCGTCTACCAACACGCTGATGACGGAGGGATCGCCCAACGGGCTGTTCGGCATTACCCGCTCCGTGGACAAGCAGCTGTATGGCGACCTGTTATTGAATATTAACCGGGACCTTACCGACGAGCTCACGTTCCATTTCAACGGGGGAGGCTCTTTCTCCGACACGCGTTCGGACTCGTTCTTGAACAAGGGCCCCATCGCGTACGGGTTGGAGATTGCCGAAGGGGTGAACGAACCGATGGGGATTCCCAACGTGTTTAACGTGTTCCAACTGAGCGATTCGCAAACCGCGAGGGAACAGTCCGGCTGGCGCGAAAGGACAAATTCGGTCTTCGCGAGTGCCGAGCTGGGCTACCGGAGCACGTACTACCTGACGCTGACGGGAAGGAACGACTGGCCGTCGCAACTGGCAGGGCCCAACTCGGCCAACCGCTCGTTTTTCTACCCCTCGGTGGGGGGATCGGTGGTGCTGTCGGAGGTGTTGAACCTACCCCAGGAGATATCGTACGTGAAGGCGAGGGGCTCGTGGGCCTCGGTGGGACTCCCGTTCCGTCGCTTCCTGGCCAACCCCACCTACTCGTGGGACGCGAACAGCAAGGTGTGGGTGACCAAGACCCACTACCCGCTCTATAACCTGAAGCCGGAGCGGACCAACTCGTGGGAGTTTGGACTGGATGCCCGCTTCTTGAACGGGTTTAGCCTCGATCTCACCTACTACCGCGCCAACACCTATAACCAGACCTTTAACCCGCAACTTTCGGTATCGTCCGGCTGGTCGGATATCTACATCCAGACGGGGAGCGTGCTGAACCAGGGGGTTGAACTGGGACTGGGATACAAGAACCAGTGGAACAAGTTCTCGTGGTCGTCGTACTACACCATGAGCATGAACCGTAACGAGATTCTCGACCTGGCCGATGATGCCATCAACCCGATTACCGGCGAGCATTTCTCGATAGAGCACCTCGACGTGGGAGGACTGGGGCAAACCCGCTTTATCTTGAAGAAAGGGGGCAGCCTGGGTGATATTTACTCCACGACCGATTTGGCGAGGGACAGCAACGGCGATATCTACATTGACGAGAACGGCGATATCCATTCGGCCAAGATCAACCAACTGAAGGATTACATCAGCCTGGGAAGCGTCTTCCCCAAGTCGAACATGGGTTGGAAGAACGATTTCCGCTACGGCAACGTCAGCCTGGGCTTCTTGCTCTCGGCCCGCTTTGGCGGCGTGGTGTTCTCGCGCACGCGAGCGGCGATGGACTACTACGGCGTGTCGGAAGCCTCGGCGATCGCGCGCGATAACGGCGGGGTAGTGGTGAATGGCGGCGATCACGTGAGTGCCGAGAAATGGTATACCACCATTGGTAGTGGCGATGCCGTGGCACCCTACTATATATACGACGCCACCAACGTACGGCTACAGGAGGCCAGCATCGGCTATTACTTCCCGAGGGAGTGGTTCAACGGGGTGGCCGACGCGACACTCTCGCTCACCGGGAGAAACCTGTTAATGATCTATTGCAAGGCGCCGTTCGACCCGGAGTCGGTGGCGTCCACGGAGAACTATTACCAGGGAATGGATTACTTCATGAGCCCGGCCACGAGAAGCCTCGGGGTGAATCTGAGAGTTACTTTTTAAATGGAACACGCTATGACAAAATATTACAAGCAAATAGGTTACATGATCGCGGTGATGGCCGGTATCCTCTGGTTTACCGGTTGTACCGACGGCTTTGAAGATATGAACAAGGACCCGTACGGGGTCACCAAGGACGAGGCGTCGAGGGACGCGTACAGCGAGAGTGCCGCCATGGTGGCTATCCAAGGCTGGGTGGTGCCCACCTTTCCCAACGCGAGCCAGTTTACCGAATGCCTCCTGGGAGGAAGCTGGGGAGGATACCTGGCGGATTCGAATCCCGGGTTTAACGGGAAAAATTTCGGGACCTACCGTCCCGAGCCGGATTGGAACCGGGTACTGTTTACCGATATCATCACCAATATTTACCCTAACTACACGGCGCTGAAAGAGGTGACCGAGGATGAAGTGTTGCTCTCGGTAGCGAAGATATGCAAGGTGGCCGCGGTACATCGCGTGACCGACGCGTACGGGCCCATCCCGTACTCCCGCATCGGGGAGGATGGCGAGCTGAACGCGCCTTTTGATTCGCAAGAGGAGGTGTACCGCGCGATGCTGGACGAGCTGACCCACGCGGTGGATATCCTCACGGTGCGCCAGGCGGAATCGTTCAGCCCTAACGCCGACAAGGTGTTCAGTGGCAACATTACGGCTTGGATCAAGTTCGCCAACTCGCTGAAGCTGCGCCTCGCGACACGGCTCGCGTACGTGAACCCCGCGCTGGCACAAGAGATGGCCGAAGAGGCAGTGAACCACGAGGTGGGCGTGATGGAGGCGAATGCCGATAACGCGAAGGTAGGAGGATTCGGCAAGGACGGGAACCCGCTTCACCGGGTGATGTACCTCTGGAACGGGGGTGACTCCCGGGTGTCGGCCGACATCACTGCCTACATGAACGGGTTCCAAGACCCGAGGCGGGAGAAGTACTTCACGCTGACTGCCTTTACCGAAGACGATAACGCGGCAGGGAACGGCTACTTCGGCCTGCGCTCCGGCATCATGATCCCGGCAGCACAGGAGGCGCAGAAGTATACCAACTACAACGCCACCCCCAACACGCCGATATTGTGGATGAATGCTGCCGAGGTGGCCTTCCTGAAGGCAGAAGGCGCGCTGCGCGGCTGGAACATGGGTGGGGAAACCGCTGCCGACTATTACGAGACGGGCGTGCGCCTCTCCTTCGAAGAGTGGGGAGCCGGCGAGGTGGAGAGCTACCTGGCTAATGCCGACAGGACGCCGGCATCGTACATCGACCCGATGGGTAAGAACAGCTACAGCGGACGAGTAAGTGATATCACCATCGCTTGGGACGACGAGGCTAACTTCGAAGAGAACTTGGAGCGGATCATCACCCAGAAGTGGATCGCTATCTTCCCGCTCGGGCTGGAGGCATGGGCGGAACAACGCCGCACGGGATACCCCCTGCTGATGCCGGTGGTGGTGAACAATAGCGGTGGCATGGTGGATACCGGCCAAGGGCCTCGCAGGCTGGCGTACCCGGGAGAGGAGATCACGACCAACGAGGAGAACGTGCGGTACGCGATCGAGAATTACCTGAAAGGGCCCGACAACATGGCCACGCGAGTTTGGTGGGACGCGAGAAGATAATAAAATAGTTTTAATCGTATGAAGAATATAATATATAGAAAGAGAAACCCATGGTTCCTGGGCCTGTTGACGGCACTGCTTCTCACGGCCTGTAGCGACTGGCGCGAGGTGGAATCGGTGGCTATTAACGAGGCCGGCATCGAGGAGCAGAACCCGGAACTCCACGCGCGATACCTCGAGAACTTGAGGAGTTACAAGGAGTCGGATCACAAGGTGGTGATCACTTGGTTTGATAATAGCAACAAGGTACCGGTAAGACGTGCTGATCACGTGACCGTCTTGCCCGATAGCATCGATATCGTGTCGATGATGCACCCGGCCGGCTTGGCCCCGTACGAGGTGGAGGAGATGGCGAAGACGCGGGAAGAGAAAGGGACGAAGTTCGTGTATGACATGAATTTCGAGGCGATCAAGCTAATCTACGAAACGATGGTGGCCGACGCGGAGGCGAATGCCCAGGCACCGGCGGAAGGGGAAGAGGAAGCACCGGCGGCCCCGGCCCTCCCCACGTTCGTGGAGTTCCTGGTGGATACCGTGAACCAGGTACTCCCCCTCGCCGAAAAGTATGATTACGATGGCATCGTTCTGGGTTATCGTGGAAAAAACATCCTCTACATGGACGAGGCGGAGAAACAGCAATACACGGCGTACGAAAAAGCATTTATCGGTATTGCAGAAGATTGGCATGAAAGGAAAAACGATAAGATGATCTTGTTTGAAGGGTATCCGCAGAACCTGCTGGACAAGAGCATTTTGGAGAAATGTAGCTACATCATCATCCCCTCGAGCGACGCGGGAAATGAATCGAAACTCACGTATAACATGATGACAGCTAGCGCGGAAGGGGTGCCTTCCGACCGGTTTATCGTGTCGGTAGATGCCGTGTCGCTGGACAAGGACGATACCAAGACGGGCTACTGGGCCGACGGCGTGACGAGGGCGGTAACGGGTGCCGCGCGATGGGTGGCATCGAGCCATCCCGGTTACACGGTCGCCGGGCTGGGGATAAAGAACGTGAATAACGATTACTTTAATATCGCGCGGGTTTACCCGTGTACCCGCGATGCCATATCCACGATGAATCCATCCCCTAAACAATGAAAACAATGAAACGATACAACACGATACAAATCATGCTCCTGGTGGCCATCCTGATGGGTGGGTGCCAGAGCGACGGGAGCTTTGACAACAAGCTTTATATAAAGGGCAGCACGAAAGTGGGAGAGATCCTCTTCACGGGCAGCGAGGACGATCAGGTCAGGACGCTGCAGGCCGAGGTGGCCCTGCCGGTTGAACAGGAGGTAAAGGTGGTGTACCGGGTAGACCCGTCGCTGGTGGCCCGCTACAACGAGGCGTACTACGATAACGCGGAGTTGCTGCCCGGCGCGAACCACGAGTGGATAGAGAACGAGGTGTCGATCCCCGCGGGGGGCGTGCTCTCTACCGAGGCAAGCATCCTCTTCAAGGGGTTCGAGTCGCTTGACCGCGAAACGGTGTACGTGCTGCCGGTGACCCTCGCGGATACCAACATCGAGGTGCTCCAGAGTGCCCGTACTTACTACTACGTGATACGGGGCGCGTCGCTGATTAACGTGGTGGGTGATATCGACGAGAACTACCTCTCGGTGAACTGGACCAACCCGGCGGTGTGCAACAACCTCTCGCGAGTGACGATGGAGGCGCTGATACGGGTGCGGAACTTCGACAAGATGATCAGCACGGTGATGGGGATTGAAGGCAGTTTCTTGATCCGGATAGGGGATGCCAACTTCCCGGCTAACCAAGTACAGATCGCGACCAGCCGCGGGAACTTCCCGGCGGCGGATTCGAACAAGGGGTTGCCGGTGAACGAGTGGGTGCACGTGGCGTTGACATACGACTCGAACAATGGCGCGATAATCGTCTACGTGAATGGCAAGAAACAGTCGGAAGGTAGCATGGCGCGCTTCGACGTGAATCTCGGTAACAGCGGCTTCTTTATTGGCCGGTCGTACGATAACAACCGTTGGCTCGCCGGGGAGATCTCGGAGTGCAGGATATGGAACGTGGTCCGCTCGGCGGAGGAGATCGCTGAAAATCCGTATCACGTGGCACCCGACTCCGAAGGACTGGTGGCTTACTGGAAATTCGACGAGGGAGCGGGAAGTACCGTGAAGGATCATACCGGCAACGGGAATAACGCGGTGGCGAACGAGCCGCTGAAATGGACGCCGGTGAAACTGCCCGAACCGGGAAAATAAAATGAATGACGGATAAAAAATAGTAAGATGAAGTATAGAGTAATAATATCGAAATACTTGGGGATACTCCTTTTGGTGGTGGGCGTTTTTACCGCCTGCGACGAGAGTATCGATTTGGCAAAACTGGACGAGGCACCGTACGAGGTACCGTCCGAGGCGATCGGGTACTTGGTTAACGACCGGGGCGATCGCGGACAGGCATTCACCGATTTCCGCGACACGGGGACCGAAAGTATTCTCGTGGGATTGACCGGGGCGGCGCCGGGTGACGTGACGGTTTCGTTTGCTTACGACGCTTCGCTGCTAGAGGCGTATAACACCGCCAATGACACGGATTACCCGCTGTTCCCGGCATCGGCAGTGACCATCCCGGCACAGGTGACCATCGCGAAAGGAGCCAAGCTCTCCGGGAAGGCGGAGGTGGCGTTCGAGACAGTGGAAACAATGGAAGCGGGAAAGACGCACGTGATCCCGGTAAAGGCGACGCTGCTATCCGGGAGCGTGAAGCTTTCTGACGAGGGGTCGAATTTCCTGATCTTTGTGGACGACCTGAGCGCATTCCCCACCCCCGAGAAAGAATCGGGGATCAAGATTATCAGTTGCATGGAGGTAAATGACACCAATCCGTTGAATAACTTGAATTTCACGTTGGAAAGCAACGGCAAGCCATTGATTGACATGGTGATCCTTTTCTCTGCCAATATTAACTACGACAATGAAACGGGAAGGGTATTCGTGTACAATAACCCCAACGTGCAGCATATCTTGGATAACCGGCAAAAGTATCTGAAGCCGCTTCAGGACCGGGGCATACAGGTGGTGCTGGGAATCTTGGGGAACCACGACCGGTCAGGAGTGGCCAACTTGGGGATCGAGGCGGCCCGCCAGTTCGCCCAAGAACTAAAAGTGGTGTGCGACGCGTATCAACTGGACGGGGTATTCTTTGACGACGAGTATTCCTCGTACCAGAATCCACCCCCTCCCGGATTCGTGATGCCCTCGAACGCCGCGGCAGCCCGGCTGTGTTACGAGACCAAGATGGCGATGCCGGACAAGCTGGTGACGGTGTACGTCTATAGCCGCACGAGCTCGCTCCCCGCGGTGGACGGCCAGGACTCCGGCACGTTCATTGATTACGGGATCCACGACTACGGGGGGAGCTACGATTTGTCTCCTAACTATCCCGGCTTGCCACGTTCGGGAATGGCCCTCTACTCGCAGGAGTACGCGCTGAACCGGTATACTTCCGAGGCGAACTTGAGAAGGTTGCGTAACGATGGATACGGCGCGCACATGATCTTCGCGATGGACCCGTTCCGGTCGAACTTTCAATCGAGGCAGTTGCCGTCCATGCAAAGTATCGCCAGGGTGTTGTTCGACGACGAGCTGGTGTATGATGGACAGCCGTACGCGAAGGATTGGTAATCTAATTGATGTGATGATGTGATGATTGGATGATGTGATCCAGCGTGTCATCAGCAGAAGATACATCAATATACAAGAAAATAAATAGTTTTAATCATATGAAGATAAGATATAATATATTTACAGGGATCGCGCTGCTGGCTTTTCCCCTTTTCGCGCTCTTCTCTTGCAACGACAAGGAGGATGTCCCGGCGATTAAGGAAGAACCTTCGGAGCTGGTGATTGGACAGGAAAAGGTGGAGGTAGTAGTTGGGAAGCAGGCCGAACTGGAGATCATGGAAGGAAACAATGACTACAGGGCATTCTCGCTGAACGAGGAGGTTGCCACCGTGACCCTTGCCGGCACCAAGCTCGTTATAAACGCGGTGGAGCAAGGGAACACCGCGGTCATCGTCTCGGACGCGAGCGGGCAATACCGTTCCGTGACCGTGACCTCGTACTACGATTCGATCTTGGTGGAAAAGACGAAAATGGATTTCAGCTTGCCGATAGGCACCACCAAGGACGGGAGCATTAAGATATTGCAGGGGAATGGTGATTACAAGGCGGAGAGCAGTGATCCCGCCGCGGTATCGGTGCGGATCGTGGGCGAGTCGCTCCTCCTCACGGCAATGAAAGAGAGCGAGGTGGATATCGTGGTGACTGACTCGTACGGGTTGGCACTCACGATAAAAGTGACGGTCACCTCTACCACGGATCCGTACGACGAGGCAGAGTTGGAAGCGATCATGGAGCAAGAGGAACTCTGTTACTTGTTCGACGAGAACCTGATAGAAAACGAGAATTCCAACTCTTGGTATACCATGCTTAATGGCGTGGAGAACGGGAGAAACCTGTACGGGTGGGAATATTACGGCTTTTACTACTTGAAAATCTACTTTTCCGGTGATAAAGAGGTGGGAAAGAAAGAAAATGCTTCCCTGGAGTTCTATTATTCGACGCGTATATCGGCTGAAGACCTGGATTTCGAGATTATCAAGAACGATGGCGAGAAGATATGGGCCGTTTACTCGTTCGTGATGAACGAAAGGCTTTATTACGGGTACTTCATCCAAAATATAAACCCGTCAGGCAGGGAATCACCCGGAATGTTCGGACAATCGCTAACCGGTGTGGTTGTAGCACGAAGATTCATTCACGAGAAATAAACCGGTAAATCATCGAGGGAGTCAAAATACTGGCTCCCTCGAATGGATTATATGGCTTACTTGAAAGGTACGCCATGCTTAACCCATTCGGAAAACACCCTCGATAATTTCTTCTTTCTGCAAGCTTTTCAGGATTTGATAATCCTTGTTATTCTTTGCTTTTTTCCCGTGTGCCAGGCGATAGACACGAAACGAGCTGGTTTGGAAATCACGGGCAATTGAACGGTAAACGGCCTTGTTCCCCGAAAAAAACAGATACCTGAGTAATTTAAACATACTCCCTCCCGAGTTCTTTAAAAGATGAATACTGACTGTTCCAAAAATGCTTCCCCCCGTGGCTGTGATAAAAATGGGAAAGCTATACTCAACATGAATTTTCCTATATGCCCCTGTCGGGCAAAATTACGCGATCATACGCGAATATAGAATGATTTTATGGAATACATAACAGTATTCTTACAAATTTTATTTTTTTGATGCCAATTGCTTATGGATTAGATTGGGGTGTAGCATCACTAACACTATGGCTATGACGTATTCAATGCTCCCAGAGGCTCGTGTAGGGCTTTATATAAGCAAATAAGCTTATAAGTGCCAAATATAAGCCTTAGTGCTTATATTTATCGTGCTACTTATTATGACCATTCGGGATTTACCGGTTGTCGTACATCTGCTCGTAGTAGCGGAGGTAATCGCCGCTGGTGACGTTGGCCAGCCATTCAGGGTGGTCGAGGTACCACCGGATGGTTTTCTCGATGCCTTCCTCGAACTGCAGCGAGGGCTCCCAGCCCAGTTCGCGTTGTATCTTGGTGGCGTCGATGGCGTAGCGGAGGTCGTGCCCCGCGCGGTCGGTCACGTACGTGACGAGTTCGAGGGAGGTGCCCTCGGGGTTGTCCAGGAGGCGGTCGGCCACTCGGATCATGGTTTTGATAAGGTCGATATTCGTCCACTCGTTGAACCCGCCGATGTTGTAGGTCTCGCCCGTCTTGCCTCGGTGGAACACGAGGTCGATGGCGCGGGCATGGTCCTCCACGTAGAGCCAGTCGCGCACGTTCTCGCCCTTGCCGTATACCGGAAGGGGCTTCTTATGGCGAATGTTGTTGATGAACAACGGGATGAGCTTCTCCGGGAACTGGTAGGGCCCGTAGTTGTTGGAGCAGTTGGAGATGACCGTGGGCAGCCCATAGGTATCGTGGTACGCGCGTACGAAATGGTCGGACGCGGCCTTGGAGGCAGAATAGGGGCTATGCGGGTCGTACCGGGTTTCCTCGGTGAAGAGGGTACCGTCGAACTCCAGCTCGCCGTACACCTCGTCGGTGGATACATGGTAGAGCAGGGGCGCGGGTCCTTCTTCGCGGGGGGTGACGAGCCATGCTTGCCGTGCCGTTTCCAGCAGGGCGAGGGTGCCCATCACGTTGGTCTCGGCAAAGGTGAACGGGTCCTTGATGCTGCGGTCCACGTGGCTCTCGGCGGCGAGGTGGATCACGCTGTCGATCGCGTAATCGCGGAACAGTTCGCCCAGGAGCTTCGCGTCGCGGATATCGCCCTTCACGAAGGTGTAATTGGGTTGTTCTTCTATGTCGGCCAGGTTCTGTAGGTTACCGGCATAAGTGAGTTTATCGAGGTTGATGATCCGGTACGCCGGGTAGTTGTTGACGAATAGCCGCACCACGTGCGAGCCGATAAAGCCGGCCCCGCCGGTAATCAATATATTTCTTTGAAACGCTTTCTTATTCATGTTGTTAGTAAATTGATCGTTTTCTCTCGGCTTATTGCCGATGTTGTGCAGCTAAATCCGCTTCCTTCATTCTTCATTGCTATTTGACATCGCCAATTCTCAACTCCCCACTCTTGAATCTTAGGTCCCAACCCTTAATTCTTAATTATTCATTCTTAATTCTTAATTAAATTGAGCAGGTACTGCCCGTAGCCGTTCTTCTTCATGGGCTCGGCAATCTCCGCGAGCCGCTCGGCAGAGATCCAGCCGTTGTGAAACGCGATCTCCTCGAGGCAGGATATCTTGAGCCCTTGCCGCTTCTCGAGCACTTCCACGAAGGTAGATGCCTCGGCAAGGGAGCCGTGGGTACCGGTATCGAGCCACGCGAAACCGCGCCCGAGGAGTTGTACTTTTAGTTGCTTCTGCTGGAGGTACGCCTGGTTCACGGTGGTGATCTCCAGCTCCCCCCGGTCGGAAGGCTTCACTCCCTTGGCCACTTGCACCACGCTGTTGGGATAGAAGTAGAGGCCCACGATCGCGAAATTCGATTTGGGCTCCTTGGGCTTCTCCTCGATGCTGAGCACGTTGCCCTCGGCATCGAACTCGGCCACCCCGTAGCGTTGCGGGTCGTTCACGTAATAGCCGAACACGGTGGCGTTGTCGTGCTCCTCTGCCTGTTGTACCGCGTGGCGCAACATGGCGGGGAAGCCTTGGCCGTAGAAAATATTATCGCCCAACACCAGGCAGGCCGCGTCGTCGCCGATGAACTCCTCCCCGATGAGGAAGGCCTGTGCCAAGCCGTCGGGGCTGGGTTGCTCGGCGTACTCGAACCGCACGCCGTAGTCGCTGCCGTCACCCAGCAGTCGCTGGAAAGCCGGAAGATCTTCAGGGGTAGAGATAACGAGGATCTCGCGAATCCCGGCAAGCATAAGTGCCGAGATGGGGTAGTAGACCATCGGTTTGTCATAAACGGGAAGAAGTTGCTTGCTTACCCCCTTGGTGATGGGGTACAAGCGGGTGCCGGAGCCCCCGGCCAGAACGATTCCTTTCATTTCAGGTGTTGATTTTTAACATGAAACGGGCAGCAGTCAACGCGTCGGCTCCTCTATCAAGCCGCGGGCGAAGGGCACGGGCGAAAGCCGTGAACGCGGCCATGCCGCCGGGCCATCGTGCTGCATTGGCAAAAATACAATAAAATCTGACAGTTGCAAGTTTTTTCTTCTACCAAAAAACCTTTCAAAACCTTACAAGCGAGAGCCGGGTCACTTGATCTTCTCGATCATGGAACTGCTCACCTCCACCGTCGCGCAGCCCAGTTGCTGGATGCGGATGGCGATGGACGACTTGCCGTTCACCGTGACGAACTCCCCCTCGAGACCTTGTAGGGTGCCCTTGATCACCCGCACCTTCTCGCCGGGCTGCAGGTCGCTCGTGTTGAATTGCACCGGACTATCCGAGTAGTCCACCATGAACCGGAAGCGCTCCATCTGGGCGGCGGGGATCTCGGCAGGGACACGCTCGCCCCGCAACACGAGGTACCGCAAGACCGAGGGGAGCTCGATGACCTCTCGCTGTTCCGTGGGGTCTACCTTCACGAAGATCATCATGGGAATCAGTACCCGCTCCACCTTCTTGCGCCGGTCGCTCCACTGGCGCACCTCTTCCTGCACCGGCAGGAAGTGCTCTATCTCCATGCTCGCCAGCCGGTCGCGCACCTTTTTCTCGTGGTGCATCTTGACGTATGCCGCGAGCCATCTCTTGTTTGCCATTTTCACAATATCCATTCCTCGTTTGCCTGTATCCTAATTTCCTTGGCTGTTTTCGCGATTGATCTTTGTTCCTTCCGATCCCGAAAATAGGGATTTTTCCCTATATAAACAAACGGAGGGTATTTTCTGTTGTGTCGATTTGCTTCCACGCACTGTATACTATCTCTGGCAAGGCCTCGCTGCTCGTGCCGGGAGAAAACTGTTAACGTTACGAAAATAGGCGCGGTAGCGGGGGATTTGTTTTATTTTTGTACGTTTTAGAATTAAGTGAATAATAAATGGAATTTTCACGATTCGTTGTATAGCTAAATATACTCGATACAAGCGCAACTTGAACTCTACATGTATAAAATACTCCTCTCTTTTATCTTTTTTACTTGCACGGCGAGCCTGCTCGCGATAGACCCCCCGGCTACCGAGGTGCGGGCGGTATGGCTCACCACCAACTACGGGCTGGATTGGCCCAGGAACCGGACGAGCCAAGCGGCGCAGAAGCGGGAGCTTGTCGAGATGCTGGACAGCCTGCAGAAGCATCGCTTCAACACGGTGATGTTCCAGGTAAGGTCGAGGGGTGAGGTATTGTACCGCTCGGTGGTGGAGCCGATGTCGTCGCTCATCGTCTCTTCCGTACCGGGGCAGCCCCCGTTTGATCCTTTGGCGTTTGCCCTCGAGGAGTGCCACAAGCGGGGGATGGAGCTTCACGCGTGGGTGGTGACCTACCCGCTGGGTACCGAGCGGCACGTGCAGGGCCTCGGGCAACGGTCCATTACCCGCAAGGAGCCCTCGCTGGTCAAGCGGTTTGGCGGGGAGTGGTTCTTGGACCCGGGAAATCCCCGTACCGACGACTACCTGGTATCGCTGGTGATGGAGGTGGTGGAGAACTACGACGTGGATGGCATCCATTTTGATTATATCCGCTATCCCGACAACCGGGGCCGGTTCCCGGACGACGGCATGTACCGCCTTCACGGTAAGGGGAAGTCGAGGGCCGACTGGCGGAGGGACAACATTACCCGTTTCGTGACCAAGGTGTATGACCGGGTGAAGGAGGTCAAGCCGTGGGTGCAAGTGAGCAGCGCGCCGCTGGGGCGTTACCGGGCGCTCAATGGCGTGGGCGGCGGGTGGACCGCGCTGGAGACGGTGTTTCAAGACGCGGGATACTGGATGAGGGCCGGGAAGCACGACGCGCTCTACCCCATGATGTATTACAAGGAGCAGCTGTTTTACCCGTTCGTGGACGATTGGGTGGCACAGGGAAACCGTCGGATCGTGGTGCCGGGGCTGGGTGTCTACCAGATGATCGAGCTGGGGTGGTCGCGCCAGGATATCCTGGATCAAGTGGATCATACCCGTGAACACGAGGTACACGGCCAGGCCTACTTCCGCACGGAAAACGTGCTCTCGAACACCAAAGGGATATTGAGGGAGCTGGAACGCTATTACCGCTACCCCGCCAAGCTGCCGCCGATGAGTTGGCTGAGCGACTCCATCCCGCCGAAGCCGAACGACCTGAGGGCGGAGCGCACCGAAGAGGGGCTGTTCGAGCTGGCATGGGAGGAGCAAGAGGGTAGGGTGACTTATAACGTGTACCGGAGCGAGACCGATAGCCTCGAAACCAACAACGCGGCCAAGCTGCTGGCAACGGGCCTCAGGCATGCCATGATGAGCATGGTGGTGCCGCACGACGACCGGGCGTATTACTACTACATCACCACCTCGGACTCGTACCATAACGAGAGCGAACCAAGCCACCCGGCCTTTTTCTATCACTCCGAAACGATCAAGTAGGTAAGCAGCACGGCGTGATCTCGTTGTCATGCTCCCCGTGATGGCATTTTTACACGCGACGTTGGATTTCAAGCGTGGAAATGACAAGAAAATCGAAAAAAAAACTTATTTTCGCGATCATGGAGTCCAATCTGAAATTAAAAAAACAGGTGAATGACGAGTTTATGGAGTACTTGACGCTGCATAAACAACGCAAGACCCCCGAACGATTCGCTATTCTCGACCATATTTATTCCACGAAAGGTCATTTCGATATGGATTCCTTGTACAAGTCGATGGTAGACATGAATTTTCGGGTGAGTCGTGCCACGCTCTATAACACGATGGACCTGTTGTTGGACTGCGGGCTGGTAGTGAAGCACCAGTTTGGTGGGAACATGGCAAAGTACGAACGGTCGTACGGCAACGAGAACCACAACCACGTGATCTGCACCACCTGTGGAGAGGTGCGGGAGATGAAGAACGATGAACTACTCACCCCGGCTCAATTGAAAAAGATCCGGAAATTCACGGTGAGCTATTACAGCATGTATATCTACGGCACGTGTAGCAAGTGTACCCACGCCAAGAAGATGAAGCTGAGGCGGCTGGAACGGCAAAGCTTGAAGGAGAAAGCCGCGGCAGAGAGCAAGAAAACAGTGGCTGCCAAGGCGGCTAAACGAAAGGCGCCTTCCGGAAAGGGCAAGGGTACCGCGAGCGAAACTTGAATAGAAAATTTGAACAAGTAAAATATATAATGAAGGTTGATGTAATCTTAGGCCTCCAATGGGGCGACGAAGGAAAGGGAAAAGTGGTGGACGTGCTTACTCCCGGGTACGAGATGGTAGCACGTTTCCAAGGAGGGCCCAACGCGGGGCACACGTTGGAGTTCGAGGGAAAGAAATTTGTACTCAAGTCGATCCCGTCGGGTATCTTCCAAGAAGGAAAAATCAACGTGATCGGCAACGGGGTAGTGATTGACCCCGCCCTTTTCAAGTTGGAGGTGGAGACCCTCGAAGAGTCGGGGCACACGCTCACCGACCGGCTCTGCATCTCCAAGAAGGCACACCTGATCCTTCCCACGCACCGGCTGCTGGACGCGGCATCGGAGAAGGCGATGGGCGACGCCAAGATAGGTACCACCGGGCGTGGCATCGGGCCGGCCTATACCGACAAGGTAAGCCGCCACGGGCTGAGGGTGGGCGACCTGTTCCACGACTTCGAGACGAAGTACCGCAAGGCGGTGCTGCGCCACAAGGAGATGCTGGACCAGTTCGATTTTGAATACGACCTCCCGGGGCTGGAGAAACAGTGGTTCGAGGGGGTTGAAAAGATGAAGGAGTTCCAGATCATCGATAGCGAGCACGTGATTCATCGCCACCTCGACGAGGGAGGCTCGGTGCTGGCAGAGGGAGCGCAAGGGTCGCTTTTGGATATCGACTTCGGCACGTACCCCTTCGTGACCTCGTCCACCACCACCTGTGCCGGGGCTTGCACGGGACTAGGTATCGCGCCCAACCAGATCGGCGACGTGTTTGGTATCTTCAAGGCGTATTGCACCCGGGTGGGCAGCGGCCCTTTCCCCACGGAGCTGCTCGACGAGGACGGGCAGTTGCTGCGGGATAAAGGAAACGAGTACGGGTCGGTGACCGGGCGGCCGCGCCGTTGCGGGTGGATCGACCTGGTAGCGTTGCGCTATACCATCCGCCTGAACGGGGTGACCAAGCTGGTGATGATGAAGAGCGACGTGCTGGATACCTTAGAGACGATCAAGGCGTGCATCTCCTACCGGGTAGATGGACAGGAGACCGAGGAGTTGCCGTACGACCTGGAGACGGGCATCGAGCCGGTATACGTGGAACTGCCCGGCTGGAAAGAAGACATGACAAAGACGCGGTCGGAGGACGAGTTCCCCGAGGAGTTCAATAACTACCTGAACTTCCTGGAGGAGGAGCTGGGGGTGCCCATTGCCATCGTTTCGGTGGGGCCGGACCGGGCGCAGACCATCATTCGTTGAATGCTTGGTTGAACTCTTAAACCATCGGGCCGTAAAATCATCAAATCATCACATCGTTAAATCATCAAATCACTTTATATGGCACCAGTCTGGATTTTATTTATTGCAATCGCGCTTGCCGGTTGGATCGTGCAAGGCACGTTACAGAGCCGTTTTAAAAAGTATTCCAAGATCCCGCTCCGGAGCGGGATGACGGGAAAAGAGGTAGCGGAGAAGATGCTGCATGACAACGGGATTTACGACGTGCAGGTGATCTCGGTAAGGGGAAAGCTTACCGACCATTATAACCCGTTGAACAAGACCATTAACCTGAGCGAGCCGGTGTATGGCTCCTATAGCGTGGCGGCGGCAGCGGTTGCCGCGCACGAGACGGGGCACGCGGTACAACACGCGGTGGGTTACGCGCCGTTGAAGATGCGGTCGGCCTTGGTGCCGGTGATCTCGTCCACCTCCAAATGGGTGATGTGGGTGATCCTGGCGGGTATCCTCATGATACAAACCTTCCCGATGTTGCTCTGGGTGGGTATCGCGATGTTCGCGCTCACCACGCTCTTTAGCTTCGTGACCCTGCCGGTGGAGAAGAACGCCACCAACCGGGCCATCCGGTGGCTGAGCAGCGCGGGCATCACCGACGTGAGCAACCACAACCAAGCGGTAGACGCGCTCCGATGGGCGGGATACACCTACGTGATCGCGGCCCTGAGTTCATTGGCCACCTTGCTTTACTACATCATGATCGCGATGAGTGGCAGCAGAAGGTAGTAGAAGACGCTCTATAAATTTTGACAGGAGACGGCAACATTTGCCGTCTTTCGCTGTTTAAAAGATAAGCCTATGCACGAATATTCGTGAGAGAATTGAAACAGGATTGGAACAGGATTCAAACAAATTGGTGCAGAATTAAAATTTTCCGGAAACTAAAAACTCGATACAATGAAAACAATCTTGATCACGGGCGGCTCGGGAATGGTGGGCAGGGAACTGACGAAGCTCCTTGTCGAGAAGGATTACAAGGTGATATGGCTCAGCCGGGAACGGTACGTGAAAGCGGAGATCCCGCGGTACCGTTGGGATTACCGTCGGGGCGAGATCGACACCGAAGCGGTGGAGCAGGCTGACGTGATCGTGCACTTGGCAGGGTCTAACTTGGGAGAAGATGCTTGGACGAGGGTCAAGAAGCAGCGCATCGTGGAGAGCCGCGTACAGACCGCCAAGCTGCTGCTGGACACGGTGAAAGAGACGGGCAAGCACCTCGACGCGTTTATCTCTGCATCGGCCGTGGGCTATTACGGCATGGTAACCCAAGAGAAGGAGTTCACCGAAGAGGATGCCCCGGCCCGGAACGATTTCCTGAGCCGGACGTGCAAAAAATGGGAGGCGGCCGCGTTCGAGTTTGAACAGGAACTGGACGTGCGGACGGTGGCCTTGCGGACCTCATTTGTGATTTCAAGGGATAGCGAAGCCTTTAAAAAGATGGTGCTACCCACCCGGTTCGGGCTGGGAGCGCCGCTGGGTACCGGGAAGCAGACGATGAGCTGGGTCCATATCGACGACCTCTGCCAAATGTACCTCAAGGCAATCGAGGATACCGCGACCCGCGGGGTATATAACGCCGCCGCCCCGGAGCATACCACCAACCGGGAGTTCATGCACGCGCTGGCCAAGGAGATGAACCGCCCCTTTTTCTTTCCCAGGGTGCCGTCGTTCTTTTTGCGCCTCTTCATGGGCGAGGCGGCGGGAATGGTGCTGGAGGGCAGCCCCGTTTCATCGGAAAAGATTATCAGCCAGGGATTCTCGTTCATTTTTCCCACAGCGAGGGAAGCGATAAAAGCCGCCCTCGATGATTCAGACGATTCAACGGAGGAGAGTTAAAACAAATCGGTACAAACGCAAACAATTTAACGGCGATCTACGTTTAATTATTAGTTTAGCTTTTAAAAATCACAGCTGATTAGCGCGCGGCATCGATAGAGATGCTGCCTCGCTTTTAAAACTCGTGTTGCAAATCCCTCGATAGGGTGAAATAGCCCCGTCGAGACACTATAAATGTCGCGTGAACGCCCCCGTGGAGGAGGTGAATAACGTGTTTGGAAAAGAGTATAAAAAAATGACCTGTTAAACCGCGTGATGATGAAACCAACCGTGTATGTATTTCTATTTGACGATTTTATTGACTGGGAAGTAGCGTACGTGATGCCCGGGCTTATCCATTCCGGCAAGGCGAAAGTGGCCACGTTCTCCCTCGACGGGAAGAAAGTGGTCTCCGCCGGCGGCTTGAAGATACGTCCCGATATGTCGAAGAAAGAGGTGAAGGTGGACGAGAATGCCATACTGATCCTGCCGGGCGGCGTGCCCTGGGAAGAGAAGAAGATTACCGGGATGGACAACCTGGTAAAGCAATTCCTCGACGAGGGGATGGCAGTGGGAGCCATATGCGCGGCCACTACCTACCTGGGCCAACTGGGGGCACTGGAAGAGGTAACCCACACCAGCAACGGGCTGAATTACCTCAAGGAATACGTTCCCGACTACCAGGGCGAGTCGCTTTACGTGGACGTGCCGGCCGTGCAGTCGGGTAAGGTGGTTACCGCCTCGGGTACCAGCGCGGTGGAGTTCGCCAAGGAGATTTTCTCGCTTACCCGGGTGTACACCGAAGAGGAGATCGAAGAGTGGTACCTGCTCTACCGGATGTAAGGTTCAAGCCCCCGAACGGGTGTTCCCACGCCGCGACGTGGTTGGCATGCTCCAACGAAGCGCGCGTTATCGAATCGAGATGGGTGTTACCGGAGAAAAATATAAAAAAGGAGATGTATTATGAACAAATCAATGTACCCGTGCATATGGTGCAATCACAGTGCACGCGTGATGGCCGATTTCTACGTGTCTGTTTTCCCGCGTGCCAAGGTGGTCGACGAGAACCAAGCAGTAGTTGTTATCACGATAAATGACCAGCGGATCATGCTGTTGAATGGCGGGGATATGTTTAATCCCACGCCGACCATCTCGTTGATGTACCTGAGCACCGACGAGGCGGAGGTGGAAGAAATCTACCGAAAGCTAAGCGACGGTGGAAAGGACCTGATGCCGTTGGACGAGTATACGTTTAGCAAGAAGTACGCGTGGGTGGAGGATCGTTTCGGGATGACGTGGCAACTCTATACCGGTGAGGCGGAGGATATTATCCAGAAAGTGGTGCCCACCCTCATGTTCGTGGACACGAATAACGGCAGAGCCGAGGAGGCGGTCGATTTTTACATGTCGATTTTCCCCGGCTCGGGACAAAAAAGATTGAGCAAATACACGGGCGAGGAGGGAGAGACGCCCGGGAATGTACAGCACGGGCAATTTATGGTGAACGATTACCTGATCATGATCATGGATAGCTCTTATCCCCATTCGTTTAACTTCAACGAGGGGGTATCGCTCGTGGTGGAATGCGGCACGCAGGAGGAGATTGATACCTACTGGGAGCGGCTCTCTTCCGAGGGGGGCGAAGAGGGGATGTGCGGCTGGCTGAAGGACAAGTACGGCGTGAGTTGGCAGATTGTCCCCGCCACCATCGACAAACTCATGCGGCGCTCCTCCAAGGTGCTGGAGGTAATGATGAACATGAAGAAGCTCGATATCCAGCAACTGAGGGAAGCCGCGGAAAGTTAATTTTTCGGGCCGATCCGGTAGAGGCGGCCTTCGTCCGTTACGGCGTAGAGGGAGCCGTTTAGCCCGTCGCCGACATCCCGGAAGCGCTGGTTCTCGCTTTCGAGAAGACGCTCTTCACCGATGACCTTGTTGTCTTTGATCACCAGCCGCGCGATGTGTTTGCTGCTCATCCCGCCGATGAAGAGGTTATTCTCCCATTCCGGAATTGCGTTGGAGCTATAGAATGCCATGCCACTGGGAGAGAGTACCGGGTCCCAGTAGTAAACCGGTTGCTCCATCCCCTCCTGCTGGGTGATGCCTTGCCCGATGATCTCGCCACTGTATTCGATGCCGTAGGTGATGGTGGGCCACCCGTAGTTGAGCCCCGGCTTGATCAGGTTCAGCTCATCGCCACCCCTTGGACCCATTTCGTTTAGCCAGAGGTCGCCCGTGACCGGATGGATATCTAACCCCTGTGCGTTGCGGTGCCCGTAAGTGTAAATCTCCGGAAGGGCCCCCGGGGTATCGATAAAGGGATTGCCTGCCACCGGTTCCCCTTCGGTAGTGATGTAAAGCACCTTGCCATGCCCGTTATCCAGTGTCTGCGCGTTGGGGCGGGTAGCCAAGTCGGACCGTTCGCCGGTAGAGACAAAGAGGTTCCCCTTCGCGTCGAACAGCAGCCGGCTGCCGAAGTGCATGCTGTTGTCGTAATAGGGGATCGCCCGGAAGATGATCCGGAAATCCTCGATCGCTGTTTCGTCGTCCGAGAGCCTTCCTTTGCCTACCGCGGTGAGCGATCCTTGGGGAGTCCGTTCGGCCAAGGTGAAGTAAAGCATCCGACTCGTTTGAAAATCGGGTGCCGGCGCCACGTCCATCAACCCTCCTTGCCGGCGGTCATCCACTTCGGGGAAACCTCCGATGGGTTCGCCCACGGTGCCGTCAAGGGTAGCTATACGCAGCGTGCCGCCTTTCTGGGTGATGGCGAGCCTGCCATCGGGTAGGGCGGTCACCGCCCAAGGGCTGGAGAGCCCGTCGGCAATCACTTTTACCTCGTACTCGGTAGTGGTAGCTACACCCGCTACACGGGTCTGTCCCTCGAAAGCCGGTTTGAATGTAGTGTTGGGTTCTTCCGTTTCAACGGGAGGAAGCGCTTCCCCGGGGGGCACGTTCCCGTTTTGCTCTTCTTTTTGGTTCTCTCGCTGTTGGTCGCACGACGCGGAGAGGAATACAAGCGCGATCGCGAAGCCAATTACCATCTTTAATGGATTCATATTAATCTGTTTTTAAAATGTTATCGTCGTGTGCGCGGGAGTCCGGTGCGCGATGCGCGACGCACACTGTATTACAACAACCTGTAAATTACAATTGTTCGTCCGTTTCGTTAAAGAACAGCACTTTAGAGAGCGGTTATCCAAACTTACTTCGATCTACGGCGTGTAAGGGCGTTTGATGTTATCTTCGTGGCCAATATGAACAATACGTGATTTGCAATCATTATACACATATACTTATCCTACCTATTACAAAAACAATTTAATGATGAAACGAGCATTCAAATCATTAAACGCCGGAACATGATTAAAGCGAGTTCCATATGATACATTTGAAAGTCAATAATTTTAATCATATGAAAACAGGAATTACAGGAGCAACCGGCCAGTTAGGCCGCTTGGTAGTAGAGAAACTAAAACAACGAGTAAACCCCGACAGTTTGGTAGCCTTGGTGCGTGCACCGGAGAAGGCGGCCGACTTGGGCATCGAAGCAAGGGCGTTTGATTACACCCAACCGGAGACATTGGTGCCGGCCTTAGCGGGGATCGACCACCTGCTGTTGATCTCCGGGAACGAGGTTGGCCAGCGCGAGGCGCAACATCGCAACGTGATAGAAGCAGCCCAAAAAGCAGGCGTGAAATGGATCGTGTATACCAGTTTGCTTCGCGCGGACTCCTCTTCGTTGAGCTTGGCCCCCGAGCATGCCGCGACGGAAAGGCTACTGGAAAAAACGGGCATCCCTTATACCATACTACGCAACGGCTGGTATACCGAGAATTACACCGGCTCCCTGGCCGGGGCGGTTCAGGCAGGTGCCCTCGCGGGGAGCGCGGGAGACGGAAAGATATCCTCGGCCGCTCGGGAGGATTATGCCGAGGCGGCGGCAGTGGTGCTGTCCGGCGAAGGTCATGCAGGAAAAGTATACGAGCTGGCGGGAGACGAAGCCTACACGCTGAAAGAGCTGGCCGCGGAAGTCTCCAGGCAGGTAGGAAAAGAGGTACCCTACAACAACCTCCCCGAGGCGGGGTACGCCCAACTGTTGGTTTCACTGGGTGTGCCCGAAGGGTTCGCGCAAGCCATCGCGCAGTGGGACACCGGAGCATCTAAAAACGACCTGTTTGATGACAGCAACGTACTTTCCAAGTTGATTGGAAGGCCAACCACCCCATTGAGCGTTTCGGTAAAAGACGCGTTGGAGTAATCGCGTGAAATATTTCGCGTGAAGGATTGGGTGGAATCGTTTGTAGGTGCTATATTCGCGTAAAACATATTTTTAATGCAAATAAGAAGAATTGTTGCCCTGTTTTTACTAGCGAGTAGTGTAGCCCTTTCTTGGAGCCAGTCTCCCGTGTTTCACCCATCCCTCGTATTGGCCCACTCTCACGCGCTGAATGAATCCCCCGCGTTAAAAGCCCGGTATACCACCCCCGCCATTAACTGGGAGAACCAGGCGTTGCCCATGGGCAACGGGCACCTCGGCGGGATGGTGTTCGGTGCCGTGGACGTGGACGTTATCGTGGTGAATGAAGAGACCCTCTGGTCGGGCGGTCCGGGTAAAAATCCCGACTACGACGGGGGGCACGCGAACACGCCTGAAGAGAATCACCGCGCGTTGCAGCGAGTGAGGAACACGCTGCAAGCGAAGATGTCGGACTTTACCGCGAAGCATGCTGCCAGGATCAACAAGGCGGGCAAGGTGGTAGCAACCAATTACGCTCCCGAGGATCCGGCGTTGAGGGCCGATATTCAACGCCTGATGGGTGATCCGAAGGATTTTGGCTCGTACCAACAGCTAAGCACGATTTACATGGGATACGACCCCGCCGTGAAAGCGAGGTATACCAACTACTCGAGAGAACTGGATATTGACCACGCGGTGCTGAAGACCAGCTATCGCCGCGGAGGGGTGGACCACGAGCGCGCGTATTTCGTGAGCCATCCCGACCAGGTGATGGTTACCCGGCTTACCGCCGATAGCCCCGGGTCTATTACCCGTACGTTCTGGCTAACATCGCCCCAGGATAGCATACGCGTGCACGCGGACAATGACGTGATCACGCTGGAAGGGAAGCCCGCCGATCACGGCGACGACGGGTTGAAGTTCGTGCAACAGCTGATGGTGATCCCCACGGGTGGGACGATGCACGTGGAGGCCGACAAGATAAGGGTGGTGGGTGCCGACGAGGTGGTGGTGATCACCGCGGCGGCCACCAACTACCAGCAGTCGATGGATGACCGGTTTAACTATTTCTCGGACGCTGACCCGCGGGCAACGGTCGAGCAGCGGTTAGCAGCCGCTGCCCGTAAGTCCTACGAGGAGCTGCTGGATACACACGTGCAGGACTACAAGTCGCTGTACGACCGGATGGCGGTCTCGCTTGGAGAGGCCGCGAATCCCAACGATAAGCCCACCGACCAGCTGTTGGAAGGGTACAAGAAGGGCAGCAATACCGCTGAAGAGAACCGTTACCTGGAACAATTGTACTACCAGTTCGGGCGCTACCTGTTGATCGCCTCCTCCCGGAAAGGGTCGTTGCCGGCCAACCTGCAAGGGATCTGGGCAGCGGGGTTAACGCCACCATGGAACGCCGATTACCACACCAACATCAACGTGCAGATGAATTATTGGCCGGCACAACAGACCAACCTGGCGGAGTGCCATTTGCCGGTAATAGAGTACACGAGGAGCTTGGTCCCCCGGGGCATCTTCACCGCCCAGCACTATTATCGCGGGCGAGACGGTAGCCCGGTGAGGGGGTGGGTCATTCACCACGAGAACAACATTTGGGGAAATACCGCCCCGGGCACTTGGTACGAAGGGTTCTATTTCCCGGCTGCCGCCGCTTGGATGTGCCAAGATATCTGGGAATATTATCAATTCAACCAGGACAAGCAGTTCTTGGCCGATTATTACCCGGTGATGGTGGATGCCGCCCTGTTCTGGGTGGATAACTTGTGGGAGGACGCGCGCGACCAGACGTTGGTGGCCAATCCCTCTTACTCGCCCGAGCATGGCCCCTATTCGCTCGGTGCATCGGCCGATCAGGCCATTATATGGGAACTGTTCGACATGGTGCTCAAGGCGGGCGAGGCATTGGAAGCGCGTACGCCCGAGTTGGAAGAGGTACGGGTGGCGAAGGAGCGGTTGGCCGGCCCCGACGTTGGCCTTGCCGGGCAGTTCATGGAGTGGAAGGACGAGCTGTTAATGGATATCACGGGCGATAACGGGCACCGGCACGTGAACCACCTGCATTGGCTGCACCCCGGGAGCAAGATCGTGGTGGGCCGAAGCCCGGGGGAGGACCGGTATGCCGAGGCGATGCGTACCACGCTAAACACGCGGGGCGACGGGGGGACCGGCTGGAGTAAGGCGTGGAAGATTAACTTCTGGGCACGGTTGCACGACGGCAACCGTTCGCACAAGATGGTGCAAGAGATTTTGAAGGAGTCCACCCTCCCTAACCTGTTCGATACCCACCCACCGTTCCAGATAGATGGCAACTTCGGGTCTACCGCCGGGATGACCGAGATGCTGCTACAGAGTCACGGGGGATACATCGAGGTGCTGCCGTCGCTGCCCGACGCGTGGGCCAGCGGGAGCTTCAAAGGGATCAAGGCCCGCGGCAATTTCGAGGTCGACGCCACGTGGAGCGACGGCATGATCACCGGGCTGACCATCGTTTCCCACTCCGGCAACGAGTGCCTCGTGAAGTACAACGGTCAGCTGTTCTCTTTCCCGACCACCGCGGGAACCACGTACGACTTGAGCGACAAGCTGAAACAGCTTGCCGAGGAGTAAAAAATTTAATGCTCCGACTGCACCACTTGCATGAATGAGTCGGGGTAGTCGGTACCCAACGAGGATTTATACTGGTTACAGAAGGCATCGTACACGGTTTTCGCGAGGCCTATCTTGCTCTGGCGGTAAAGGATAGAACACTTTATTTGCAGTGCTTCCTCGCTCAGGAAGTCGTACTGGAACAGGGTATCCGCTATTTTTAATTCGAGGGAGTCCGTTAAATCGAATTTCTTCAACACGCGACTTAAAAAGTCGATGGCCGTGTTGGCAAAGTCGTTTTTAAAAGTATCCACCCAGTCGGTCTCCACGTTGGGTAACATCGCTCCCCGGGTGAGTAGCTCCAGCATTTTCTCCAGGTTATGGTTGTCCTTTTGCTCGAAGAACGTCATTAACTCCATGTAATCACACACGGTATTGCCCGCCAGCTGGATTCGCCAATAGCTGTTCTGGTTGATGATTTTTATATCGCCCACCTCTTCGAGGATGGTTCGTAGTTTGCTCATGTAGACGTTGCGGTTGTTCTTGGCTGCTTCATCGGATTTGTCGTACCAGAGTAGTTGAATCAACTTGTTGCCGCTGATCCCCCGGGAGTCTTTGGCGGAATGGCAGACAAGGGCAATCAACAGCAATTTGAGCGTCGGTGTGAACGAAGCAGTTATGTCGTCTCCATTTTTATTGAATACCGCGAACCTACCCAAGAAACAGATGCACTCCCGCCTCAAATTATAATGAGGATGCGCGGTCTCCTTCTCGAAGGCGAGAGGAAGGGGGGCAGGTGATGCTTCGAGCGTGGCTCCTGTCGGTCCTTCTTCCAGTTCTTTTGCCTCGATCCCTTTTTTTCTTCGGTAATAATACGCGGTGATGGCAGCGATGATTCCCAGAAAGATCACGGCAAGCAGTGCATACCCGGTTTTCCCGAAACCGCTTTCTCCGGCGTCAACGGGGGGTTGTTGCACCGACTTGGACGAGATGGGGGGATAGTCCATTTCATATATTTCCAGGGTGGACTCCCCGCTTACTTGCGAGAGCAGGACGGGCATGTATAATTTCTGCCGCCCGGGTGATAAAAATAGATTGGTGTAGGTGTAATGATACGTGTCGAAGTTGATATCGAGTGGCAAGGACATGGGTTCTAAAGTGGGATGTACCGTGTCGATTCTCATCAATACCCCGCCGGATTGTGAAGTGAAAACATAGAAACACTCGTTTTCACTATCCCAAATCATGTTCTCGCTCGGGATGAAATCCCCTTCTTCGGGAATCCCGGCTAATGCCCAAAACTGTTTCACGGTTTTATCGGACAAGTTTACCGAGTAGAAGTCGTAATAGTTGCGGGGAGCCAACTCTTGCCGTCCCGACGGAGATCCCCTGCCACCGAAGATATAGAGATGCTCACCCACGAGCGCCGAGGAAGGCGAGTAACGGGGATCGATGGTCGGCAGGTGCAGCCGTTCCGGCCGCTTATTCTCGTGCAAAGGGTAACAAAGCAGCAGTTCGTTATTATAGAGATAGTGCCCGTACCCCCCAAAGCTGACGAGCGCCGAATCGGCCGGGTTGAACACGACGGTGCTATTCCAGTAGTTGTGCTCTGCCGTGGGTGCCTTTTGGCTCTCCCATCTGCCCGCGGATAGATTGAAAACGGAGTAAATATCTTCCGTGAGGTTGTAGGATAGCAACTGCTGTCGCTGTTGTATGTAAATCATCTGGTTAGGGGCATTGGCCGCGTATTCGCCCCCTTTAATGGGTATCGCGTGGATTTCCGGTTCCGCCACTTCTTCCTCTTTTTCCCCGGCCGGGGGAGAGAAGAGGTACACTTCGGCGCGGGTCGCGATAAAAAACCGGGCACGCTCGGTATCAAAAGCTATCGCGGGGGAGGTGTCGAACGCTTGGCTGTATATTTTACGCCACGTGATGTGATCGTCCATGATCCATCGCGTGTTTTTCCCGATGGCAGGCACCCCTTCCATCTCGTCGTAACACGTGTCACCGGCATGTTGCGCCATCTTCCAGAACCGGATGTCTTGACCATTCCTTCCCACGCGCACGTCTTTTATGTTCACCGACGCGATATCATCCAAGACAAACCCCTCGAACGGGCAGTGTCCGAAAGCAATCCGCGCGCTTTTGGTGCCTTTGATTTTTTCGCTTGTTACAACCACCTCTTCCCCGTCGTACTGAAGCGTAACCCGTCCGCTTTCGGGGTCTAAAGAGAGCGATACCGGCAACCATGTTCCGAGGGCGACCGGTGTTTGGAGAGAGGAAACCTCTTCCCCAACCAACAAGAAAGGGGTACGCGTGTTAGATTCGCTCGCGCTAAACATTAAATCGATGTTCTCGTTGTTATTTGTAATCACGCGGAACACCGTGCCAAACACGTTTTCTCCCCTAACCCACAACTCGAAATCCAACTTCAGTGGTTTCCCCCGCGTGTCAATGGGCATGCCATTTTCCAGTGCCAAGCTCGTGAAGCGGGAGACCGGCAACGGGTAAGTACGAATATGCAAGCCGTGCTCGGGGGTGCGCGCGTTCAAGTAAAAGACACTGGGCAAGAGTATTAAAATAAAAATCAATCTATCTCTCATAAACGGGGGACTTGTACGAATCTACCGCTGGAACAATTTAGTTCAAATTTAATAAGAATAATCTTTACGGGGACCTAAAATTTAAAGTTTCTTGCTTTCGGTCTGTCGCATCTATGTTAAAATCAAGAATAATGAACCCCGATTTCGTTAATTAATGTAATTTTAATGGCCTTGTTAATGGTTGCCCCGCATATTCGCGCTAACGAGAAATTAAATCGATGCCGGTAGTGAAAATTTAACCTAATGCAATGGAGATTATCTTATCGGCGCCATTTTACTTGGTTTATTATTTTACCCACTTATTAATTAAATGTTATGAATAAACAATTTTTCCGCATGCTCCTCGTTGGAGTACTGGTTTTTTCGACAGGAACGTTTGTTTCTTGTAGTGACGATAACGAAAACTTGGATTCAAGGCTGACTGTCGTAGAGGGTATGATTCGAGACATAAAAGAGCAATTAGAGAACCTGCCGGCAGGTTCAACTGTCACGAGTGCCACGCAAAATAACGGTATTTGGACGTTGGTGCTCAGCAGCGGGCAGACCATCACGATTAATCCTTCTACCGGTGGCGGGGGCGCTTCGTTGGATGTCGTGGAAAAGGAAAATAGCATCGTTATCACGGTAGATGGTACGGAGTACGAGCTACCGTTGGGTGCTGGCTTTTACACGCTGGTATATGTTCCTGAGTTCACGGACGGGGAGGCGCGTACCGGGTCGAACGGGAGAGCGACCGTTAAATTCCTAGTGAAACCGGCACTTACCGCGGCTTCGCTGGAGAGCACGAGTTTTACCATTGGGGCGGCGCATGAATTACAAACACGCGCGGCGAGGGACCTGTTTAGCGTGGATGGCGAGGTGACGCTTGATGGCGAGTACATCAACGTGCCGTTCCGGGCATTAGAAGCGGAATCGGCTGGAAAAACGTACGCGGTTGCCCTACAGATGAATAGGAGTGGAACGGGGTACGTGTCCAACTACTTCAACCTGGTAGTGTCGGGCGATTTCACCGGAACGCCGGAAGACATTGTCGCTGCAAACCTGGTTGAAGCGGTGACCGATTATGTAGAGTTAGAAAACGGCTTCTCCACGGCCACCCTGCCCGAGCCCACGGTGGACCCGCTGGGAACGTTTAATTTTACGAATCTCTTCGCGTCATTGCCCGAGGGCACGGTTCGATTCGAGTTGGGTTCGAGAGCCAACCAGAACGATAACGTGGCCGGGCGGTACGAGGTGTTCCGCGAAGCCCTCTCCGCTAACGGGGCCTGGGAACTGAAAGCGCGTCCGGGTACAAACGGCGACGCTCCCAACGGCGAGCAGCAGAGCGGTATCCTTATCAACGTGATCGTGGACGACGTGATCAAGCACAAGATATACTGGAAGATCGTGGACCCGGTGGCGGCACTCCCTACCGATGCCTTTGCCGGTGATTTTAATGGCAGCCCCCACATTGAATATCCCGAGGATGTGGTGTGGGAAAAAGGCGCGCAGGTATATGAACTCAATAAAGAGTTCACGGCAGGTGATTTTAACCCGATGCATGACGGCGGTAACTTCGTGGAGGCTTTTCAGAATTACGAGGTGTTACTGGGCAGTGATTACTTGATTTACAATGACGGGGAAGAACTCCTGCTGGGAGAGATGGGGGCCAAGTTAGCCAAGCACTCGAGGGGCTTGTACTGGAGCAACCGCCAATCGTCCATCGCGGCCTCGCAGCGTCGCAACCTCGATATTCCAGAAGAAGAGAAAGGCAATGGCGAGATCATTGCCGGGTATGATGGCATTCCTGCCAACGAGATGTGGAACACGTTTGGATTCCGTATCACCAATAATGCCATCGAGATGTCGGAAAATTACGGGGGGAACGCGCTCCGCGTAGGCATCGGCTTACGGTACGAATACGCGTACGGTGAAAGATCTGTTGGCGTGGACGGGGCATTGGTCTTCTTGTGGATCAACCGGCGCGTTAGTCCTGAAGGCGTGACCGATCCTGCTCCCAGGTAGGATACCGGGATTATGACATGGGACTTTTAGCAGATTGAACAATTGTACCATTGAATCACTATTTATTTAAAGAATATGACAAAAAAAAGATACGTGTTCCCTTCACTGAAATCGATGGTGATCCTGATTTTTTGCCTGGTAATGGCGTCCTCGGTCCTGGCCCAGCAGCGGGCCGTGACCGGGACGGTTGTTGACGCGCAAGGGGAATCGATTATCGGGGCAAGCGTGCTTGTTGAAGGCACTACCCGGGGAACGGTGACCGATATTGACGGTAATTTCACGTTAATAGCAGCGCCCAACGAGGTATTCAGGGTATCCTATATAGGGTATACCGACGCGATCGTGGAAGCTTCCTCCCCCACGCTGCACATCACGTTGCAGGAAGACACCCAAACGCTGGAAGAAGTGGTGGTAGTAGGATACGGCACCCGGAGAAAAGAGACGCTCACGGGAGCCGTGGCGGCAGTCACCTCCTCGGAGATTACCGTCACGAAAAACGAGAACGTGGTGAACATGCTTTCGGGCAAACTCCCCGGGGTGCGCATTTCGCAACGAAGTTCACAGCCGGGAGAATTTGATAACGCGATTGATATCCGCGGGATGGGGACACCGCTAATCGTGGTGGACGGGGTGCCGCGTGACCAAGCTTACTTTTCACGCATGGACGCGAGCGAGATAGAGAGCATATCAGTATTGAAAGACGCCTCGGCAGCCATCTACGGCGTGCGCGCGGCGAATGGCGTGATCTTGGTTACTACCAAACGAGGCACCTCGGCTACCGCGGGTAAGTTCGATATCACGTTCTCTACCAACTACGGGTTCCAGTCGTTCCTCTACATGCCCGAAACGGCCGACGCGGTAACCCACATGCTGTTGATGAACGAGAAGCTGTTGAATACCAACTTCGGGCGTAACTATTTTCATCGTGCCGAGCCCCGTTACACGTACGACCAGATGTTCGAGTACAGTACCGGGGTGAGGCCCAGCACGAACTGGACGAGTGAACTGTTCGATAAGGTGTCGCCCCAGCAACAACACAACCTGTCAGTGAACGGCAGCTCCAGTAAGATCGACTACTTCTTTAACCTGGGGTACATGGACCAGATGGGGGCGTACAAGAGCGGATCGCTCAACTACGACCGTTGGAACTTCCGCGGGAACGTGGATGCCCGCATCACCGACCGGCTGAAAGCATCGGTCATGTTGAGCGGGTACATGGACGAGCGGAACCAGCCCTTTACCGATATCTGGGCGGTTTACAAGAAGGCGTGGACCTACCGTCCCACCTCGGAAGCATGGGTGGATGGCAACCACGAGCTTCCGGCGTATGATACCGAGATGCTCGAGAGTGAAAACCCGGTGGCTTCCATTAACAGTGATTTCACGGGGTACCGCCAAGTGAAGCGAACCAACTTTAACGGTGCGCTGGCACTGACCTACAGCATCCCCGGGATCGAGGGGCTTGATGCCCGTGCATTTTATAGTTACGACTACAACGCCCAGAATAACACGTCGAACCAGCGCACGTATACCCTGTATAACCGCCAAGACGACGGCACGCTCCAACAGTTCCTGCGCAATAGCCCGGGCAACCTGGAGCGCAGGGCCGAGCTGGGGTACAGCACGGTGATGCAACTGTCGCTCAACTACGCCAACAAGTTTGGTGACCATAACGTGGGCGGTATGCTGCTGTTTGAAGAGCAGTATAATTTCTGGGATAGCTTCTACGCGCGCCGGAACATGTTCTTCGACAGCGACTACCTGTTTGCCGGTGACGAGGAAGACCAAGTTGGCGGCATGGGTGGCGTGGGTGATAACGCCCGGCAAGGGATCGTGGGGAAAGCCAATTACGATTACAAGTCGAAGTACATCCTCGATTACTCGTTCCGCTACGATGGATCGTCGCGTTTCCCGAAGGCTTCGCGCTGGGGATTGTTCCAGTCGCTCTCCGCGGGATGGCGGCTGAGTGAAGAGGTGTTTATCAAAGAGCGTGTCCCGTTCCTCACCAACATGATGCTACGCGCGTCGATTGGTAAGCTGGGAGACGATGGCTCGGCGGGAAATTATCCTTCCACGATTGTAGGGTACAACCTGACGGCCGACCGGGGGTGGTATTACAACAACGTGTTCATGACCTCGGTGAACCCGACCGCTATTCCTAACCCGAACCTGACGTGGTACACGGCCACCACGGGAAATATCGGGATCGATTTCAACTTGTGGAACCAGAAGCTAACCGGTACCCTGGAAGCGTTCCGGCGTACCCGCGACGGGTTGTTGAGGACACCCGAGGTGCAGCTACCCGGCTCGGTGGGCGCCAATATGCCGCAGCAAAACCTCGAGAGCGACCGCACGTTCGGTTGGGAGGCCAGCCTGGGCCATCGGAACCGTTGGCAGGGAATCGACTACTGGGTGAACGGGCAAATATCGGCTACCAAGAACCGGTGGATTTATCGCCTCGACAGCCCCGCCGGCAATTCGATGGAGAACTGGTACCGCCAAGACGTGACCGGCCGTAACCGGGATATCTGGTTCGCGATACAGGAAGCGGGACGCTTCACCAGCCTGGACCAGATTCGTAACCAGCATAGTACTACCGGCGGTAACTTCCACCAGGGATCGTTGCCGGGCGATTATTACTACCTCGACTGGAATGGCGACGGGGTGGTCAACGACCAAGATAGGTTCCCGGTGGCTACCTATAACCTGCCCACGTTTAACTACGGGATCAACGGGGGGCTTGCCTGGAAGAGCGTCGACTTCTCGATGAACTGGCAGGGATCGGCCGGGGTGTATAACCAGTACGACGAGGTCTTTACCGAGGTGGGCCCGTTTGACGGCGGGGCGGCGCTAAGCATGTATACCGACCGTTGGCATACCGCGAACGTGTGGGACGACCCCTGGCACCCGGAGACCGTGTGGGTAGAAGGGTATTACCCGGCAACGGGGCGCCCCTTTAACACGGGAACAACCGGCATCAGGAACACCTCTTATATCCGGCTGAAGACACTCGAGGTGGGGTATACCTTTCCCGAGGCGTGGATGACAAAGGTGAACGTGAACAGTCTCCGCCTCTACGTGAACGGCTACAACTTGCTAACGTTCTCCGGGATGAAGTACATGGACCCGGAACGCCCCGGCACACGGGGGGGAGCGAATACCGGCACGGGAGCGAGTGTATTGTTTTACAACTACCCCGTGAACCGCGTGATCAACGTGGGAGCGATACTGAAATTTTAATTTTGGTAAACGAAAAATTATAACGACAATGAGAAAAAATAAGCATAGATACCTGTACTTTTTCGTGGCAGTTATTACCGGGTTCACCGTTTCATCGTGTCATGACCTGGACTTGGAGCCGAAGGGTATTTTTGACGAGGGGACGCTGTTCAACTCCGACTACGGGGTGAGGACCTACCTCGGGGCTATTTATAACGAGCTGCCGATCGAGGATTTCAACTATTACCATAATAGAGGGTACGCGTCGGCAAACGATATAGGGAACTACTGGGAAGGGCAGAAGAACAGTCCCGCGGTGCTCGGGGCCGAAGCGGCCGGGCGAAGAGACGGGGACGGCACGCCCGAGTACTGGCCTTACGAACGTATTCGCCGTATCAACAACTTCATCGAGGCGATTCCCGGCTACACGGAGCACCACTCCGAGGAACAGATCAACGAGTACTTGGGAGAAGCGCACTTCTTGCGCGCGTTCTATTACTTCGGGATGGTGAAGCGGTACGGGGGTGTTCCCCTTATCAAGGAGGTGCAAGACCCGGCAGCCCCGCTGGAGGAGCTGTGGGTGCCCCGTTCCACCGAGTATGACTCGTGGAAGTTTATTTACGAGGACCTGAAGTTCGCGATGGAGAACATGGCGGAAGAGAGCGTTACCGGAAGGGCAAACCGCTATTCCGCGGCAGCGCTCATGACGCGGGCCATGCTTTACGCGGGCTCCACGGCCAACTACTTCGAGGTGTTGAACATTACTGCCGGACCGGCTATCAACGCCGGGTTGATGGGCATGCGTCGCGACCAGGCGGCCGAGTTTTACGAGTACGTGATCGAGGCGGCCGAGTTTGTAAAGGAAGGCGGCTACCGCTTGCACGACGGGGGCAACAAGGAGATTGCTTTCGTGGAGGTATTCACCGAAGACTTGAACGGGGTAGAGGACCTGTTCGTGAAACTGTTTGGGCCTTACGGCAACTCGTCCATCTATAACTCGCGCTTGAACCACTCGTGGGATTCGATGGTGTTACCCTTGGGTACCGGCTTGGCCAGCGACGTGGGCTCGGCACTACACCCGGCGTGGGACTTGATACGGCTGTACCAGATGCCTGCCTTGGCCGAGGAGGACGAGAACGGTGACTTGGTGCCTGTCCGGTTTAACAGCTTGAACGACCTCTGGCAATCCGACGAGATGGAGCCTCGCGCGCGGGGAACCTTTTTCTTCTCGGGCATGACCGAACCGGCCTCGGGCGAGGTGATGGACCTGCAAGCGGGTGTCTATCGCTCGTTTCCCGGCCCGCTGGCCGACGCTACCGCCGATGCCCAGACCAACGACTACATGGAGCAATACCGTATCCGCACCCACGCGGGCCGGGGCGAGATTGATATCCAGACAGTGAACGGGGTGCCGGGCGTCAAGATTAATGGCTTGTACGGCATGTCGCTTTCGGGTGGCGACGAGGGACGTTCTACCACGGGGGCGTTCATTCGCAAGTACACCGATCCCGCGGCCACCGCGGGCGAACGGGGGCTTTACCGCAGCAGCACGCCCTTCAAGGTGTTGCGCTACGCGGAGGTGCTGCTGAACCGTGCCGAAGCCCTCTACGAGCTGGGGCTGCTAACAGGCAACGAGTCCCGGAAAGCCGAAGCGTTTGTCTATATCAACGAGGTGCGAGACCGTGCCGGTGCCCGCCCCTACACGATGGTGGCTGCCCCGGAAGAGGTGGGAGAGGCGATCAACGCGCTTTACCCGATCGACGAGAACCTGCAGTTTATTCGTGACGAACGGGCCCGGGAGCTCGCCTTCGAGAATCACCGCTTCTTTGACCTCCGGCGCTGGCGTGTGCTGCACTCCAAGATGGAGAATTTTTACGCGCGGGGACTCATGGGCTATTACGTGGTAGACGAGGATGCTTACATCTTCCTGAGCGACCGGGAGAAAGAGAACAGGGGGTTGAGCTATAACAGGGCCAACTACCATCAGCAGATCCCGGGCGGCCAGATCAATCGGAACCCGAATCTCATTCGAAACGACGGACATTAATATAAAACAGATGAAAAAGATGAGAACGTTATTATATGGCTTGCTAGCTATTTCCATGTTCTACATGGCCTCCTGCATGGAGATCGATAACTTTGACATGCCGGACGCGCACGTCACGGGACGCTTGATTGACAAGACCACGGGAGAGAGCTTTATCACGGATCATGGCGATACGCATATCCGGTTATGGGAGATGAGCTACAGCGAAAATCCTTCGCCCCAGAGTATCCCGGTGAAATTCGACGGGACCTATAACAACGAAAGGCTCTTCGCCGGAACGTACGATATGTTGCCTCACAATGGCCCTTACTGGCCCGCGGACACCATCCGGAGCGTGCGCATTGGCCGAAGCACGGCAACCCAGAATTTTGAAGTGACCCCTTACCTTCACATCACCGACTTCGACGCGGTCTTGGAGGGCACCACGCTCACGTTGACCTGCCGCCTTTCCGCGCCATTCACGGAAATGACCGTTAACGGGGAGATCGTGCCTCTTCCCAACGTGTTGGAGATACGCCCCTTTTTGAGCCTTACCCTATATTGCGGCGCGGCCAACTACATCGGGGAGTACTGGACCAACGAGTACCGGGTGAACTTGCGGGTGCCGTGGGAAAGGATAGATACAGACGGCGACGGGGTGAGCGATAACACCTACACGATTACCGTTCCCGTGAAGGAGGGGTATACCTACAACGTGCGGATGGGTGCCAACGTGAACTATACCGACCAGAAGTTTAATTACTCCGAGGTGAAGCGTATCGTGGTCCCGAACGAGTAATGACAACAAATCAAAAGTAAAAAAAAGATGAAGTTGATAACGAGATATGGCGCTGCCCTGCTGGGCATACTTTTATTGGCCTTAGCTTGTGGTAGCGGGGAGGAGATTATCCCGGGTCCGGTGAAACCACCGGACCCGCCACCTACCCCCGAACCGGAAGAAGTGTATAACAAGCCCGATTTCGTGCCGCGCCAAGAGGGCGAGCCGTTTGACTCCTACCGCGGGCTGGTGATGACGGGGTACCAAGGTTGGTTTAACACTCCTGATGACGGAGCCGACCGCCATTGGTACCACTACCGGGAGGGCAACCTGTTTGCCCCGGGGCCAAGGAGAAACAGCATTGATATGTGGCCCGACACGAGGGAATACGAGGTGACCTACAAGGTGGAGAGCTTTACCCTGCCTAACGGGGAGCACCCCGAGGTATATAGCAACTACGACAAGTCTACCGTGATGCTTCACTTCAAGTGGATGAAAGAGTATGGCATCGACGGCGCGTTTATGCAACGTTTCGTGGGAGAAGTTATCGATAACCCCGGTGGAAAGAACCATTTTGACGCGGTGTTGAGGTACGCGATGGAGGCATCGAACACGCACCAGCGTGCCATCTGCGTGATGTACGACCTAGGTGGGTTCCTGCCGGAGCGGCTCGGGAAAACGCTCGACGACGCCCAAGCAATCATGGACACCTACCAGCTGAAGGATCGCTCCAAGCAAAAGTTTTACCTCCACCAGGATGGGAAACCGCTTATTACCGTGTGGGGAGTGGGCTTTAACGACGGGCGCCCTTTCTCGCTCGACGACGTGGAGGCGCTCGTGAGCGGGTTGAGAGAGATGGGCTTTAGCATTATGCTGGGAGTGCCCACCTATTGGCGTGAGCGACGGAACGACGCCCTGCCTGACCCCAAGCTGCACGAGATCATCCGGTCGGCCGACGTGATCATGCCTTGGTTCGTGGGGCGTTACGGGATGAGTAACTTCCCCGAGTTCCACGGGTTGGTCGAAGAGGATATCAAGTGGTGCAAAACCAACGGGGTGGAGTACGCGCCTCTCTGTTACGCGGGGTCATCGGACCTCAACATGCACCCCCATCACGTGACCCGAAACGAACGGCACGGGGGACAGTTTTTATGGAACCAAATGTACCATGCCATAAAATCGGGCGCGCAAATGCTGTACATGGCCATGTTCGACGAGATAGACGAGGGCACCGCCCTTTACAAAACGTTGAACCAGAAAGATGTGCCGGGGAACGAACCGGATGAACCCTACTGGGTGACGTACCGGGGAGGAAGCTACAGCATCGGGTCGAGGCCCACGACCAACTTGCCGGGCGAAAACGATTGGTCGATGAAGGTTCCCGACGAGTTGAACGTCTCTTTCCTGGGGATCGAGGATAACTTGCCCACCGACCACTACCTGTGGCTCACCGGGCAGGGCAGGAAGATGTTGCGGGGAGAGATACCCTTGAAGCAGGCATTGCCCGTGAGGCAGTAAATAGAGAACAGACTAAAAATATAGAAAACAAACGATTAAAAATTAATATGAGGAAATTGTTACTGACAGTTCTGGTAGTCGCTACCCTGGCAAGTTGCCAAACAGAAAAAGAGAAAAATGAGACGGTTGTCCTGGGGCCTAACCCGTTTGTCACCCATATCTACACGGCCGACCCGTCGGCCCGGGTTTGGGATGACGGGCGTTTATACGTCTACCCGTCGCAAGATATCGCTCCCCCGAGGGGATGCGACTTGATGGACAAGTACCACGTTTTTTCGACCGACGACATGGTGAACTGGACCGATCATGGACAAATAGTGGAAGCGGCCGACGTGCCTTGGGGTAAGAAACCCTCCCTCGCGGGAGGAGCTACCTTCATGTGGGCACCCGATTGTGTCTATAAAGACGGGAAGTATTATTTCTATTTCCCACACCCGAGCGATGATCCATGGAACGACAACTGGAGAATCGGCATTGCCGTGAGCGATAAACCCGCGTCGGACTTCGTGGTGCTGGATCATTGGCTCGAAGGGTTAGGCGACGATGTCTTCGCGATGATCGACCCGAATATTTTTATGGACGACGACGGACAAGTTTACTTCTACTACGGTGGCGGGGGCAGGTGTGCCGGTGCCCGGTTGCACGACAACATGGTTGAACTGGCCGAACCGTTAACTTTCATGGAGGGACTGGTGGATTTTCACGAGGCAACCTGGGTATTCAAAAGAAACGGGGTCTATTACCTCACCTATTCCGATAACCATACCGAGAACGGGCAAGGTGCCAACCGGATGAAGTACGCGACCAGCGATACACCGCTGGGACCGTGGACTTACCAAGGCGTCTTCTTGGAACCCACCAGCAGCGATACCAGCCACGGGTCGGTAGTAGAGTATAAAGGGCAATGGTATGCTTTCTACCATAGCAGCGATATTTCGGGACAAGGCAATCTTCGCTCGATCTGCGTGGATAAACTGTTCTTTAACGAGGATGGAACCATCCAGGTGGTGCAACAGACCCGATAAATACGGGAGTTTCGTTGGTGGTTACGTTATTTTTTTATTTATTTACAAGAAAATTCACACATTGAAAAAAATACAAGGTGGCGGGAAATTATTCCGAGATCTTGAAAATGATTATGAGACAAGCACGTAAATTATTCCTTCTTTTCGTGTTGGCGTTGATGCTAACCCTGTCCACGAACGCGCGAACGGCCGAGAGGCCGGGCGAATGGGTGGACCGTGTGAATCCTTACATGGGCAACATTAGTCACTTGCTGGTGCCTACTTATCCAACCATTCACTTGCCCAACAGCATGTTGCGGGTATACCCCGAACGGGCGGACTACACGGGCGACTTGTTGAACGGGCTGCCCATCGCGGTTACAAGCCATCGCGGGAGTTCGGCGTTCAACCTGAGCACGTTCCAAGGAGACGAGGAGGGGTTGAAACCGGTGATTGACTATAGCTACGACAGGGAGCGGATCTCGCCGTACGACTACTTTGTCTACCTTGACGAGGAGGAAGTGAGCGTTTATTATGCTGTCTCTAACCAGGCAGGTATTTATGAACTGGAGTTTGACCGTACCGATGCCCCCTTCCTTATCCTGAATTCCAGAAGGGGAGAACTGAAGTGGGATGGAAAGGCCTTTTCAGGATACCAACAACTGCAGAACAACACCCGGATATTTGTCTACCTGGAGCCCGATACACAGCCCCAACGTGTTATCAACGAAGCGGCATCGGGCACGAACGCCCACGTGGTGCTATCGTATCCCGCCAACACCGCGCGGTTAAAACTGCGTTACGGGATCTCGTTTATCGACGAGGAACAGGCCCGGGAAAACCTGTATCGCGAGATAGCGGGCTTCGACGCGAAAGCGGTGGCAGCGAAAGGGCGCGAGGTATGGAACGAGGCGTTGGGCAAGATCGATGTAAAGGGCGGGTCGGACGACGACCAGGCGGTTTTCTATACCTCCCTCTACCGTACCTACGAGCGGCCGGTATGCATATCGGAGGACGGGCGTTACTTTAGCGCGTTCGACGGGAAGGTTCACCAGGATGACGGAACGCCTTTCTACACCGACGACTGGATATGGGACACCTACCGGGCCACGCACCCGTTGAGGGTGCTGATCGAAGCAGAGACGGAGATTGATATCCTTCGCTCTTTCCTGCGGATGTCCGAGCAGATGCCGGAGTTCTGGTGGCCCACCTTTCCCGAGATCACGGGTGATAGCCGCCGGATGAACTCCAACCATGGCATCGCGACCGTGATTGACGGGTACATGAAGGGGCTGCAAGGCATCAACCTGGAGAAAAAATATCCCGCCATGCGCAACGCGGTGATGGAGAAGACGCTGGCCCCTTGGTCGGCACAACCATCGGGCGAACTGGACCGGTTCTATCACGAGCACGGGTATATTCCCGCGCTGCGGGAAGGCGAGGAAGAAACGATCCCCGAGGTGCATGGCTTCGAAAGGCGCCAGCCGGTGGCGGTGACGCTGGGCACGGCGTACGACGAGTGGTGCTTGGCCCTTGTCGCGAAAGAGTTGGGAAAGCAAGATGATTACACCTACTTCATGGAGAAATCGTATAACTACCGTAACTTGTTCAACCCTGAAACGAGCTTCTTTCACCCGAAAGATAAGGAGGGAAGGTTTATCGAGCCGTTTGATTATCGCTTCTCCGGTGGCATGGGCGCGCGGGGGTATTACGGGGAGAATAACGCGTGGGTGTACCGGTGGGACGTGCAACATAACGTGGCCGACTTGATTCACTTGATGGGAGGACGAGAGCAGTTTGTCCAGAACCTCGACCAGACGTTCCGCGAACCGCTGGGAAAAAGCAAGTACGAGTTCTACGCGCAGTTGCCGGACCACACGGGGAACGTGGGACAGTTCTCGATGGCCAACGAGCCCTCGCTGCATATCCCGTACTTGTACAACTACGCGGGACAACCGTGGAAGACGCAGAAACGAATCCGTGACCTGGTAACCGAATGGTTCCGGAACGACCTGATGGGCGTGCCGGGCGATGAAGACGGCGGCGGTATGTCGGCTTTCGTGGTGTTTTCTCAAATGGGGTTCTACCCGGTCACGCCGGGAAGCCCCACCTATAACATCGGCAGCCCCTTCTTTGACGAGGTGACGATGACACTCGGAAACGGCAAGACATTCCGTGTTGTAGCCAAGAATAACAGCAAGGAAAACAAATACATTCAATCGGCGCGGCTAAACGGGAAAGAATGGACGAAACCGTGGTTTGGCCATGACGATATCAAGGACGGCGGAACGCTGGAGCTGGTGATGGGCGAAAAGGCCAATCGCGCGTGGGGTGCCGCACCGGACGACGCGCCTCCTTCCGCGGGAGTCAAAGACAAGTGACTAAAGTTTCGCATGTGGCGTATTTACAGCTAAATATAAGACCTATAGCTATTTCACGGGTACCCGTCCGATACTGATGCCAATCTCCTGATGAGGAATAAAGCGTCTAACGTGACACGAAAACTTGCTGTAACTGTACAAAATACAGATAGGGTAATTCAATAAAATAAAGTTTAATCAATAATGAAGAACAAGAAGCTACGAATGGGGATGGTGGGAGGAGACCTAACCGGTTTTATCCGTACACCGGGCGGACACCCCGAGGGGTTGATTGAAGCCTTCGCGAATATCTATCGAAATTTTGCCCTTACCGTGATGGCACGGCAGGCTGGCGAGGAGCCCACGCCCGAGATGTTGGATTTCCCCAACGTGCGCGAAGGTGTCCGGGGGATGCAGTTTATCGAAACGGTGGTCAAGTCGGGTTGGAGCAACAACGAGAAGTGGACTAAATGGGTAGAATGAAAACAACTAATTTTAATCGTATGCAACGTCAATCAAAAAAAGTAACGAGAAGAGAATTCCTGGGCCTTTCGGCACTGGGGTTAACCGGCTTGACGATCCTGCCAAGCTGGACGATGGGTGGTATCCGGATCGCGCCGAGCGACCGGGTGGTCTTGGGTTTTATCGGGTTAGGGAGGCAAGGTATCGGTGATCTTCACGCCTTCACGCACTGCCCCGGGGTGCAGGTAGCCGCGGGATGCGACGTGGATTCGATAAAAAATGACCGCTTTAAACAGGCCGTCACCTCGTGGCAAAAATCAAAAGGGATGCCCGAGCGATGCGACACGTACGAGTTCTACGAGCAATTGCTGGAGCGGAAAGATATTGACGCGATCGCGATAGCCACACCCGATCATTGGCACGCGTTGAACGTGATTCACTCCTGCCAGGCCGGAAAGGATGTCTATTGCCAAAAACCGTTGTCGTATAATATCACCGAAAGCCTCGCTATCGTGAAGGCGGTGCGCGGTAACAACCGCATCTTGCAGGTGGGTAGCCAACAGCGCTCCGACAAGGAGTTTCAAACGGCTATCTCGATGGTGCGCGACGGGAGCCTCGGCCACGTGAAGGAGGTGCGCGTGCGGGTAGGGGAACCCCCCGCCCCGTTTAACCTACCGGAAGAGCCGGTACCGTCGAACCTTAACTTTAACCAGTGGCTCGGGCCGTTGAACTTCCCCGTGGTGCATTATAACTCCAAGATGTGCCCGCCGATCGCGTACCCCGAGTTGAGGGAGACCGGGGACTGGGCAGTATGGCGTTATTACCGGGAGACCGGGAACGGGTTTATCGGCGACTGGGGAGCGCACCATTTTGACATCGCGCAGGCGGCACTGGGCATGGATGGGCTTACTCCGGTAGAATACATTCCCGCTGGGTATAACGGCACAACCTATGCCACCATGAAGTACGCCAACGGGCAAGTGATGACCGAACAGCCTTTCCGGGAGGACAAACCGGACGATAAGGGCATCAACTTTATCGGCGATAAGGCGTGGCTGAGGGTGGCAAGGGGATACATCGAGTGCTCTGACCCCAACCTGTTGCAACGTTCGGAACAGACGTTCGCCTCGGGAGAATATGAAATGAGCCCGTCGCATATGCAGGATTTTATTGACAGCGTGCGGTCCCGTAAGGAACCCATCGCGCCGGTAGAAGCGGGAGCGTCTACCACTATCCTTTTCTGTAACGTGAATATCGCGCACGAACTGGGACGCCCCGTGAAGTGGGACCCGGTGACGAAGCGTTACCCGGACGATAAGGAGGCGGAAGCGCACCGTTTGTATCACTACGAATACAGGAGTCCTTACTCGAGGATGTAATTAATGTGCCAATGAGACTAAGGAGACTAATGTGCCAATTTTCTTAGGAAAGAGAGCATTGCCAAACTTGTTTGAGCTTTGCCGAGTGACGACAGAAAATGGACGAAGTCAATGTGTCAAAAGTGATGATTTGATGATTGGGTGATTTAATGATTTATCGTATGAAGTTTTTAAAAAGAATGGGAATGGCCTTCGCGGGAATGTTGTTTATAGCATCCGGTGCGATGTTTTCCCAGCCAACAAGTAACGAAACCGTGTTGCAAGGTAAGAAAATACTGTACGTGTACGGGGGATGGGACGGGCACGAACCCGAGAAGTGCCGGGATATATTTGTCCCCTGGTTGAAATCGGAGGGCGCGGAAGTGTTCTTGTTTGATGACCTTTCGTGCTACGACGACTCGCTGTTGATGGGGCAGGTGGACCTAATCGTCCAGCAATTCACGATGAGCGATATCTCGGGCTCCCAAGAGAAGGCACTGCTTGCTGCCGTGAAACGAGGGGTAGGGTTGGCAGGGTGGCACGGGGGATTGGCAGACTCTTTCCGGAACAACACCGAGTACCAGTACATGGTAGGCGGGCAATGGGTAGCCCACCCGGGAAATATTATTCCCTACACGGTGAATATCGTTGACCAAGATGATCCCGTCACTCGAGGAATAGAAGATTTCGAGATGCGGTCGGAGCAGTACTACATGCATGTCGACCCCAACGTGAAGGTATTGGCGACAACGCGCTTTTCGGGAGAGCACGACTCTTGGATTGAAGGGGCCGTGATGCCCGTGGTTTGGAAAAAACAGTACGGGAAAGGACGGGTTTTTTACTCTTCACTGGGACACGTGGCCAGCGATTTTGACGTGCCCGAAGCACTCGAGATCATGAAGCGGGGCATCCGGTGGGCATCCGAAAGCCGGGAAAAAGGAACAGAAAAGTGGCTTTCGCCTATCTACCGGTAAATTAAGGGTTTTTTGGGCGTTTCTTAATGTTTAATTAAGTTGCCTGTTAAGTGACGTTCATGATATTTGCCCGGTAAATAATATCGGTACATAAAAATATCAAGCATGAACAGAAAACCGTATCTATTAGGCGTTTTGATGCTCTTCTCTTTCACGGGCTGCTTGCAGGCCCAAAAAGAAAAAAACGAGGCGATTTCCACTATTTATCCTACCCATGATTGGGTGATTTCTGACTTCGTGGTAACCGACCCGGTGTATGGGGCTAAAGCAGAACCGGGCTTTGACAATAGGAAGGCCTTTCAAGCGGCGATTGATGCCGCTCACCAGGCCGGGGGCGGGGTTGTATATATTCCCGCGGGGAATTACGAGTTTCACAGCACCCGCACCGGGACCCTCAACGTCAGGGTGCGAGAAGGGGGCGAGGAAGCTAACCGGGATTTTAATTACGAATACGTGTTGCAACTTCCCCAGGGTGTACAGCTCAGAGGCGACTGGGCCGATCCGGAACTGCACGAGGGGAAAGTACTGGGAACAATACTTGAGCCGCGGGTAGGCAAGAATTCACCCAACCACGACGGGGTGGTGGAAAGCTGGTGGAACGACCCACAGGCGGATAACGTGTTGCGTACGACCTATACCAGCATAGCCGACCGGTTTATAGATATGCGGGAAGGAACAGGAGTTACTCACCTCTCTATCTGGTATCCCGATCAAGACATCAACGATGTAAGGCCTTATCCATGGTCGCTTTACCAAGCCACCGGAAACAGCGCGACGGTTAAAAACGTGACGATGGTAAACGCGTATAACGGGTTCTATTCAGCCCCCAGTGAATTGCACCACGTGGTTGACAGCTATATAACGGCACTCAATACCGGGCTTGAAGTGCACGTGTGTACCGATATCGGGCGCGTGGAAAACGTGAAGATCGACCCGGTATACTGGGCGAAATCGGGGCTTCCCGGTGCTCCTTTGCTGGAAGAGGTGTCCGCGTATACGCGAGCAAATGGCACGGGATTTCAAATGCATCGCTCCGATTGGGAATATGTCTCGTACCTGTATATTTCCGGGTACAAGACGGGCATGTGGATAGGTAGGGAGCCGGGATTTACGGACGCTCCCAACGCGCAATTTTACGAGATTCATATCGAGAATTGCGATGTGGGGCTCTATGTTCAGGATGTAAACCCTTACGGGTTGCTTTTCTCTAACTCCACCTTCGGTGCCAGTGAAGAGGGCTTAGCGGTCTATTTCTATGATTATTTTAGCTCGTCGGTACAATTTAACGGCGTGGATTTTCACGGCTCCATCGTGAGTGACGGGAACGATGGAGTTATTTCGTTCGAAGACTGCACGTTTGACCGCCATAGCAACCACGCGCTTCGGATAAACAGCGGTAACGTGTTGCTTACCCAGAGCGAGTTTAAACAACCCGCTGCCCACGTTTACCTGAGCCCTGGCGTGAACGCGCTTAAGTCGATGAATTCCGGTCATGAACGTGTATTACAGGTGGATGATAACAGCCGGAACGCGCACGTTGAGATCCTCGTGGACGACGCGTACTTGTTTGATCCGATCCCTAAAGATATAAAAACAGATATTGCCGTGCACCCGAAACCGAAATCAAACAGGGTGGTAAGGGTAGACTTACCGCGGGCAACGGGATTTAACGACCTTGTACCGGATACGGACGTCTCCATGGAGTTGCAGGACGTGCTTCATGCCGTGAAAGCTGCCGGGGGAGGGACCGTTTACTTGCCAGCCGGGCGGTACCTGGTGGAGCATCCCGTCGTGATCCCCTCGGGCGTTGAATTGAGGGGAACGTGGGACGTGCAACATCACACCCAAAGTGGCGGCACGGCCCTGTTCACGAATTACGCGGGCGGTGCTGCCGGGGAAGAGGGACCTTCGCTCGTGCAGCTTGAAGCGGATGCCGGTATCCGGGGATTCAAGATCGTGCAGTTGAATATAGCTACCGACGAGTACAGTGTTACCAACCCGAGGAAAACCCCCTTCTTGATACAGGGGCAGGGCAGGAACGTGTACGTGGTTAATATTACGGTGTCCGCAGGGGATAAGGGGGTCGACCTCGCCTCGCACGATACCAGCGGGCACTACGTTGATTACTTCGCGGGCGTGCTCGCCAGGGCGGGTATCTGGGTGGGTGGCGGCGCCGAGGGCGGGTTTATCCGGAACATGCAGTTTAACCCGCACTACGGTACAAGGCACCCGCGTGGGGGACAGGGTTACCCGAGGGTCCCGTTGGGCAGGTTCGTGCAGGCCAATTGCAGCGCGTTGAAGTTTGCCGACGTGAAGCACCAAACGATCTTCAACAACTTCGTGTACGGGTCGGTATACGGCATCCATTTCCTAAAAGACGCGATCACGGGAAATAATCCCGGGGAAATGACGATGGTGGGGCATGGCTCCGACGGGTGTACCTATGCCCTGTACGTGGAGGACGCGGATGAAAACACCCGCATCGTGGCCATCAACTCCGAGTTGGTGAACACGCGAATCCAAGGACAGCCCGTGAGGTCGTACGTGCTGATGGGCGATGAGGTGAATACCGGCAGGGTACATCCCGACGCGCAACTTATCCTGTACAACAGCGCCTTCTGGGGTAGCCCCACGGTGGGAGCTATCATCAACAACGGCACGGCACGGTTCCAGCAAGCCAACTTCCAGCGTACCGGCACCCCTTGCCTGGATGTAAGGGGAGGAAAAGTACAGGTCTACTCTTCGTACTTCGCGCAACCAATGAAGGGAGCGGCCACGGGCGACAACGTGTACGGGCGGCTGCACGCTACCGGTACCTCGATTGAACTCACGAACAATTATTACGATTCGGGAATAAGGAACAACAGCGAGAAACCGAACGGCATTGCCGGATCCGATATTTCATCAAAGTAATAGAATTAGAAATAGAACCTGTTTAAATGCGAGGAGACTGTCTCTTTGAAGTTAACTTCACTTTGAGACAGTCTCTTCCTGTTTTTTGATAAATCGATCCTCCCGAATTTATTTGATCTCGAACTCGATCCATCGGGAGCGGTCGGGCGGGGTTGGGGCGGTCACCTTTGGGCGGGGATTCGCCTCGAGTTCCTCCAAGAGTACTTCTACCGCTTTCTCGATGGAGGGGTCGCTGCCTTTCGCCAGCTCTTCGGGGCGGTCCACCACTTCGATATCGGGATAGACGCCGATTCCCTCGATGATCCACTCGCCGCTATGGTCGTAAATGCCGAAGCGGGGCACCGAGATATAGCCGCCATCCACCAGTCGCGCGTTGCCGGAGATGCCAACCAGCCCGCCCCAGGTGCGGGTGCCGATTAGTTTGCCCTCACCGGTCTCCCGGAAGAAGTAGGGGAAGGCGTCGCCACCCGACGAGGAGTAGCCGTTGATTAGCATTGCCTTGGGCCCGTCGTGCGCGATACCGGGCGATTTCATGGGCAGGGACAGTCCGTTGCGGTGCCAGTACACCAGCGTGCGCCGGTTGAGGAGGTCGATCATCCGGTCGGGGATGAACCCACCGCCATTGTACCGGTCGTCGATGATGAGCGCGTCCTTGTGGTGGTAGGCGAGCATGCCTTTAAAGAGCTCGCGGTTCCCTTCGATCGCGGTGTTGGGCACGTGGATGTAGCCGATACGGCCTCCCGAGAGTTGGTCTACCATCGCGCGACGTTCATTCACCCAGTCGATGTACCGCAGTTCGTGCTCGCTGGTGATGGTATGCACGGTGGAGGTGCGTGCACCCCGGGCAGAGGGTGTTTGGCTCACGGTGAGCTGGATATGCCGGTCACCCAAGTTCTCCAGGAGTTCGTACGGGTTCTGGTCGGTGGTGAGTTCCTCGCCGTTAACCTGCAGGATGTAATCCCCCTCGTTCACGTCCACCCCGATCCCGGTAAGCGGGGAACGGCGGGAAGGGTTCCAGTTCTCACCCGCGTATATCTTTCGTATTTTATAGCGGCCCGCGGAGAGGTCGGCCTCGAGTTCCGCGCCCAAGAGCCCCCCGTTCACCCGTTCTACCCGGGCGATATCGCCCCAGTCCACGTAGGCGTGTCCGGTATTGCTTTCACTCACCACCTCGTTGAGGATGTAGTCGAGGTCGAACCGGCTGGGCACGTGCGGGAGCAAGGCGCCGTAACCCTCCTCTATTCCTTTCCAGTCGACCCCGTGCAGGTTATCCACGTAGAAGTAGTCGCGGAAGATGCGGAAGGCATCGGCATAGATTTGGTTCCACTCGGCACGGGGATCGATCTTCATCGTCAGGTGTTCGAGGTCGATGGTGTTATTTCCTGCCTTTTGCCCCGGCTGGCTCTTGGCGGTCGCGTAGTTGCTCCCGGAGCGGTAGATAAACGATTTCCCGTCGGCCGCGAGGGTGGCGTTCCCCACCCCGTCGAGGATCTCTTCGGTTTTTTCTTCTTCGATGTTGTAACGCGAGATCTTGTTGCCCGACGCGTAGAGGATTCCCTCCTCCACGGCACCGATCAGGCGGTAGCTGCCGGCTTGCATGGGCAGTACCTGCACGCGGTGCCCGATGTTATCGAGATCGATCTGTACGGTTACTTCGCGGTTCGCATCCCTCTTTGGGTTATTGCTCGTGCTATTGTTGCTGTTGCTGCTCTTTCCCGAGCCATCCCGCGTTGAATCACGCTTGCCGTCCTCGCTCCCACGTCCGTCTTCTTTCTCTTGACTCTCCCTCTCCTCGTTGCCATACGGCTCCTTGTCCTCGGTGTAGGGGGCGAGGGTAGTGCCGTCGTCCCGCAGCGGGAGGGCGTAGATCCGGGTAGCGTTGTTATAGAGGTAGTCGAACTCGAAGCTGCTGAAGGCCAGGTTGAAATCCCGGTTGGAGAGGAAGAAGAGGAACTTCCCGTCGCGGCTGAACAACGGGCTGTTATCGGAATAGGTGTCGCCGGTGAGTTGATGCTTCTGTCCCGTGGAGAGCTGGTAGGCCCAAAGGGCAGACTGGTAGTTGGGCGACGACTTGCTGTAGGCGATCCAGTTCCCGTCGGGCGACCACGCGTAGTCGGTGATCTCCTCGGCGGTAGCTTCATCGATCGCGGCCTGCCTGCCGGAGGCGATGTCCACCAGCCAGAGCTTCATGCTCCGGTCGCTATAGATCAGGTGGGTGGAGTGGGGCGACCATTCGGGCGCGTGCTTCCAAGCGGCAGATCCGCGGGTGATTTGTCGCGGCTCGGCACCTCTTTTGTTTTCCAAGAGGTATAGCTCGTATTCGCCGGTAGCGTCGGAGTAGAAGGCGATCTGTTTGCCGTCGGGCGACCACGCGGGCGCGATCTCCCGGACTCCTTGGGTGTTGGTGAGGTTTTGCACTTCGCCCTTGTCGGTGGGCACGCTAAAGATATCGCCCCTTGCCTCAAAGAGGGCTCTTTTGCCGGTGGGGGAGAGGGTATAGCTGCCGATATGTTCTTTCACGTTTTTAAAGGAGGCATGCAGGTTGGGGTTGTCGTAATGAATGCCGACGGTTACTTTCCGGTCGGTGCCGGTCGCCAGGTCCAGCACCCGGAGGTAGCCGCCCAGCTCGTATACCAGCCGGCCGTTGTTACCGGAAGGCCACATCACGTCGAAATCGCTATGGCGCGTAACCTGTTCGTCTTGCCCCGTGGCGAGGTCGTGCCGCCAAATATTGAGTCGCGCGTCGCGGTCCGACGCGTAGTAGATGTAATTGCCATGCCATACCGGCCACTGGTCGGATCCCGTCCAGCGGGTGACCTGCCGGGAGGTGTTGTCGTGTAGGTTATAACTCCACAGCTCGGTAGCGCGTCCCCCCTTGTAGCGTTTCCAGGTGCGGAACTCGCGATCCACCGGTGTGAAGCATAGTTCGGTGCCGTCGGGCGAGAAGGTGGCGAACCCGCCGTTCACGATAGGCAGGGGCTCTTCGAACCCGCCCTCGAGGGCCACGGTGAAGTAGCGTCCGTTGCGATCGCCAAAGGGGGTGCGGTTGCCCCGGAAGAGCACCCGCTTGCTATCGGGTGTCCAGTCGAGCACCACGTGGTCGAATCCCCCGCGGGGCGGCATCACGCCCACCGAGTTATAAAAGGTAAGTTGTCGTGCCGTGCCGCCTCGCGCGGGTATCACCCATACTTGCCGGCTGCCGGAGTACTCGGCCGAGAAGGCGATCCATTGGCCGTCGGGCGAGATCTTGGGGAACAGCTCGATGCCGGGGTGTGAGGTGAGCCGTTTGGCGTTCTCGCCGTCGGCATCTACCGTCCAGATATCACCCGCGTAGACAAACGTGATGAGGTTGCCGTTGATGTCAGGTTGCCGCATCAGGCGGGCATCGTTCATTGCAGAAGCGTGAAGATAGGTACTGATTGATAGAATCAGGAGGATTGATTTTAACATGTGAATGGTTTTAAAGGGTCAAATGTACGCGTTTTTTTTCACACCTCCATTAACACTTTCCCGTTAGTTAATACCGGAACTATTGCTTATCTTTGTATAAGATAGGATGCGCCTCGGAAATGTTCACCAAAGTTAGACTATTCTTCGCCATGGCATCATCCGAACAAGTTCGATGCTGCTCATTTGGCTTAACAGAATAGTTCAAGCAAGCTTGGCATTGCGCTCGGCTTTCACTATCTTTGTTCCTTATTGTTTTTCAGGGAATTTGTCAGACAAAAGCGCCTGTTGTGCCCGCGGGACTCGAAGTGAATTGAAACACTTTTTCAACTAAATCGAGACTCGTTTGTTATTACTCTAATGTCGTAAAAAAAACCATTTAAAATAACACCGTGGTGCATATGGCGCGAGTGAAAGCTGATTTGCAGTTTCACTGATTCGATGATTCGCTAATTTAACGTTTCACCGGACGCGATTTGCTTGTTCCTGGTATGCAGGGATTTCATGTGCCATTACCAAAATAGAGACGTATGAACCGAAAAATTTTAATCAGGGACCTCACGTTGAGGGACGGACAGCAATCAGCTTTTGCCACGCGAATGAACCAGTCGCAAGTCGACAGAGTATTGCCCTTTTACAAGGATGCCAATTTTTATGCCATGGAGGTGTGGGGAGGAGCTGTTCCCGATTCCGTGATGCGTTTTTTGAACGAGAACCCGTGGGACCGGTTGGAGAAGATAGACCGGGTGGTGGGAGACGCTTCAAAGTTGACGGCACTTTCACGCGGCCGCAACCTGTACGGTTACGCGCCGTACCCCGACGAGATCATCGACGGTTTCTTCAAGAACGCGGTAGCTTCAGGATTGAATATCATGCGTATTTTTGACGCGCTCAACGACGTGAACAACATCAAGTCGAGCGTGAAATATATAAAGAAGTACGGGGGGATGGCCGATTGCGCCGTTTGCTACACGGTAGACCCGAAGCCCGAGGAGCCCCAGGGGGCTACTTCACCCGCTCCCAAGAAAAAGGGACTGTTTGGCCTGTTCGGTAAAAAGACGGGGTCCGCGGCACCGGAGAGCACCCACGAGCCGGTTTTCACCGACGAGTATTTCTTGAGCAAGGCCAAGGAGATGCACGCGCTGGGTGCCGATATGATCACGATAAAAGACATGAGCGGCTTGATCCCGCCATCGAGGGTTGCCCGGCTGATTCCCCTCTTCAAGAAGGAGCTGAACGTGCCGATCGATTTTCACACGCACTGCACGCCCGGGTTCGGCTTGGGAGCGGTACTTACCGCTATCATGCACGGCGCTGATGTCGTGGATACCGTGATATGGAACTTTGCCGGTGGCCCGGCAGCCCCGGCGCTGGAGCTGATCTACATCTTCTGCAAGAAGCTGGGTATCGAGATGGACGTGAACATGGAGGCAGTGGCCAAGATCAACGAGGAACTGCTCGCTATCCGCCACGAACTGGAGCCGTACGACGCGATCAAGCAGTTTCCGCGGCCGTTTAACCCATTGACAGATACCCTTCCCGACGAGATCGACCTGCAGTTTGACCAAGCGATTGCCGCGGTGAGGAACGGCGACGAGGCGGCCTTGCTCCGCGCGTGCCATGCCATCGAGGCGCATTTTAATTTCCCCGCGCCCGACGAGCAGGTGAAAGACGCGGAGATTCCCGGCGGGATGTATACCAACATGGTGGCCCAGCTCAAGCAGTTCAACTCGGTAGATATCCTTCCCGAGGCGATGAAGTTGATCCCCAGCGTGCGTAGAGATGCCGGCCTACCGCCCCTGGTGACACCCACCAGCCAGATCGTGGGAGCGCAAGCGGTGAACTCGGCAATGAACCTAAAGAGCGGTCGTCTCAAGTACGCGAACGCGTCCAACCAGTTCGTGGCACTTGTCAAGGGAGAGTACGGGAAGACCCCCGTGCCGGTAGACCCGGAGTTCCGTTTCGAGATTGCCGGTACCCGGGAGGAAGTCGAGTACGACACCTCCACGTACAAGCGGCAGGAGAATCCCGTGTTGGAAGAGTACGGCGGCGTGCACCTGGCGAAAGACGAGAAAGACGAACTCCTGCTGGAGTTATTCCCCGCTGTTGCCACCGGCTTCTTGAGAAAACTGCGGCAAGAGGAATGGGAGTCGGGACAAGCTGCCGCCGGTGCCGCGGGCGAGAAAGCAGGGGCGGTGAATGGATCATCGACTGCCGCTGCCGATAAGGAGCAGGCGATGGACGAGGTGAAAGGACACCGCGTGCTTTGCCCGATGCCGGGTAACATCATGAAGGTGGTGGTAAAAGAAGGCGACCAAGTGAAGAAGGGGGAGAACCTTCTTATCCTGGAAGCGATGAAGATGGAGAACGATATCACCACGGAGGTTTCCGGTACGATACACCGCGTTTTCGTGAAGGAAGGAGACGTGGTCAGGGAAGGGGTCCCGTTAATCGAGATCGTGTAAACCCGGTACAGGGGAGCTTTTACTGCTACAAGCTGCTTTTCAGGATTTCTCGCGCGACGTCTCCCGTCACGTTCCTGTTTTCACCGAACGCCGCGCCCCGCTCGTTAAATCGCCGGGCAATGGTTTCGATGGTCTCTTCGCCGATGCCCTCTTCCGAGAGGCGGGTGGTGAGGCCCAGTGACCGGTAGAAATCCTCGGTCATTTCGATGGCTTTATCGGCTTTTTCTTCGTTGCTGCCTCCCGCGATGCTAAACACCCGTTCGCCGTACTGTAGCAGTTTCTCCATTTTTTGCTCTTTGAGTACCCGGAGCGTGCCCGGCATGACAATGGCCAGCGTGTGCCCGTGGGTGGTGCCGTGGAGCGCGGTGAGCTCGTGCCCTATCTGGTGGGTGGCCCAATCCTGCGTGATACCCATCCGGATGAAGTCGTTCAATGCCAAGGTAGCCGCCAGCATGTAGTCGGCCATCAGCTCGTAATCCTTCGGGTTGGCCTGGATGCCCGGGGCGATCTCGATGAGGGAGAGAAGGACTCCCTCGGCCCACCGGTCCATGATGCGCGACTGCCCTGGCGTGGTGAGGTATTGCTCCAGCACGTGGGTATACGCGTCGGCCAGCCCGCAAGCCACTTGGTGGGGCGAAAGGGTGTACGTGACCTCGGGATCTAGGATGGAGAACCGGGGATAGTTGCCCCCGAACGAGTACTTCTCGCGCGTCTCCTCCCGGGTGATGACCGCGCCCCCGTTCATTTCCGAACCGGTGGCCGGGACGGTCATTACCGAGGCGAACGGTATCTGGCTAGTGGCCACCCCGCTCAACACGATATCCCACGCGTCTTTTTCCGAGGCGATGCCCGCGGCGATCAGTTTGGTGCCATCCAGCACCGATCCGCCTCCTACCGCGAGGAGGTAGTCCACCTGATTCTCTTTACCGGTTTGAATTGCCTTGCGGAGGGTCTCCACCCGCGGGTTGGGTTCGATGCCCCAGAATTCGATGTAGTTCCATCCTTTGAGTGCCTCCTTTACTTGGTCGTACACCCCGTTCTTGGTGACGCTGCCCCCGCCGTAGGTGATCATCAGCTTAACATCGTACGGCAATAGCTCCGATAGCTTGGCAATCTGTCCTTTCCCGAATACCAACTTGGTCGGGTTTTGAAAAATAAAGTTCTTCATATATAATCCATTTTATTCCGCAATACGTATCCTCTTAAAACGATTTTCAGGCCGAGTTGTTCGATCCGAAAACGGTGAACATACCTCCCTCTTATTTGTTCAAAAAAAGAGAAGGGTGATCAACGTGAGTAGCAACCATTGAGGATGCTATTCGGGGATGGTCCGGGGTGCCGGGCCCGCGTGGGCTATGGCCGGGAGAAAGCATCGGTGCTTGGTTAACGCGGTCCGCGGCAATGAAAGTTATGGCCGGCATGGAAGGGATAAATGGGACATTGCGCCAGATAGCGTTGGATCGCGGTAACTATTCCCGGTTCAGGGAAGAAGTCGCCGCGCTTTACCTGCACGCCTATACCACCGGCGAGTATGCCCAGCACATTACCCCGGAAGAAGCGGTTAAGGAACTGGACGCGACGATGGAACACGGGTTCGGCCGGCTGGCGTTCGTTGACGAGCAGATGGCCGGGGCGGTGTTGGCGATGTCGTTAGTACGGCACGCGGACTTCCCGGAGGTGGGGGTTCCCGGCCTTGATCACGAGTGCACGCTTTATATCGCGGATGTGATGGTTCATACGCGTTTCCGCGGCTGTAAGATCGCGACGACGTTAATGCAAGAGTTGCTGGCGGAATCGAGCGGTTTTTCCGCGGCGGTGATTCGCGTGTGGGAGGAGAATCGGCCGGCAATGCATCTTTACCGGAAGATGGGGTTTCGCCCCATCGCGGCGATCACCCAAACGAAGCGTTACTCGCCGGAAGAGGCGTTCGAGATGCGGAAAATATACTTGCATCGATCGCTTGAAAGTGATTAAGTAATATTTTAAAAATAGCACGGATAATGAAGGATTTACTTGCTAAAACAATCGATTTGCGTGCCGGGAAGCCGGAAGAGAAGAAGGAGGAGATACGGGACTATTTCCTGAAAACGTGGGCCATTGATGAATTGTTATATACCCAACTAAAATCGGACGAGGTATTTTACAAGCGGGGTGACCCCCTGCGGCATATTCTCCTGTTTTACCTGGGGCATACCGCTGTTTTTTTCATCAACAAGCTGTACCTCGCGCGGTTGATCGACAAGCGGGTGAATGCCCGGTTCGAATCGACCTTCGCCATCGGGGTGGACGAGATGAGCTGGGACGACCTGGACAATAACCATTACGACTGGCCGCCGGTGTCGGAGGTGCGTGCCTACCGGGACGAGGCCAAGAAGGTGATCCTGAACGTGATCGACAACACGCCGCTGGAGCTTCCTATCGATTGGGAGAACCCGTTCTGGATGGTGATGATGGGCATCGAACACGAACGGATTCACCTGGAGACCTCGTCCGTTCTGATCCGTCAGTTACCTTTGGACCAGCTGGTGCCGGGCTTGTTCGGGGAGCGATGCCCCACCATCGGGGAGGCGCCGCGCAACGAGCTGGTGCCGGTGGCGGGAGCCATCGTGCAATTGGGCAAGCCGCGGGACTACCCGCTCTACGGGTGGGATAACGAGTACGGCGAGCACGAGGAGGAGGTGCACGATTTCGCCGCCGCGAAGTACCTCGCCTCCAACCGCGAGTACCTGGAATTCGTGGAGGATGGCGGATATCAAACCCAAAGCTACTGGACGGAAGAGGGATGGAACTGGCGTACTTACACGAACGCGGAGATGCCGCTCTTCTGGCGGAAGGTGGAGGGTGGTTACCGGTTGCGGCTGGTGGCGGAAGAAATTGGCATGCCCTGGAGCTGGCCGGTAGAAGTAAATTACCTGGAGGCAAAAGCGTTTTGTAACTGGAAGAGCGCCAAGACAGGCAAGAACTTCCGATTGCCTACCGAGGCGGAATGGTACCGCCTGCATAAGGTGGCCCGGCTGGACGAGGTGACGGAATGGGACAAGGCACCGGGGAACATCAACCTCGAGTACTGGGCTTCGCCATGCCCGGTGAACTTGTTCGAGCAGGGCGGGTTCTTCGACGTGATCGGGAACGTGTGGCAATGGACGGAGACGCCCATCACCGGATTCCCCGGCTTCAAGGTGCACCCGATGTACGACGATTTCTCGACCCCCACCTTCGATGGCAAGCACAACCTGATCAAGGGGGGCTCGTGGATATCCACCGGGAACGAGGCTACCATCCACTCCCGGTACGCGTTCCGGAGACACTTCTACCAGCATGCCGGATTCCGGTACATTGAATCGGACGCGCCCCTCACCATCCAGCAGGCAGATTACGAGACCGACGAGGAGGTGACAATCTCGTGCGAGAGCAACTGGGGCGACGCGTATGCTACCGAGAACAGCATGGCGTTACAGCTGGCCGCGCTGGCGGACGACTTGCTGGAGAGCAACGAGGAAGCGCGCGTGCTGGACCTGAATGCCGACACCGGGCGGCTGGCGTTCGAGCTGGCGAGGAACTACCGCGACGTGACGGGCCTCGATTTCACGGCACGGATGATCCGGATTCCTATTCAACTTCAAGAGCAGGGGTACGCGCGGTACACGATGAAGGACGAGGGGGAACTAGTGTTCTTCCGGGATATCTTGCTTTCGGACTTCGATTTGGAAGAGGCGAAGGAGAACGTGCGCTTCATGCAGGCCGACGCGATGAACCTGAAGCCGAACTACACGGGCTATGACTTGGTTATCGTACCCGGGCTGCTGGAGGAACTGAGTGACCCGGTACTGTTTCTATCCCGGATTCACGAACGATTGAACGACGGGGGGTACCTGTTGTTGGCATCGGACTACGAGTGGAACCCCGCGACGGCCGGCCGTGACAAGTGGCCGGGCGGGCTCAAGCGAGACGGGGAGCCGGTGACGTCGCTCGACGGCATCAAGGAGGTGCTGGAACCTCACTTCGTGCTTCACGTGGACCCGATGGATTTGAAGCATACGGTGAAGCGGTCGTCACGCGTGACGGTGAATCACCGCATGGAGGTCACGATTTGGAGAAAGAAGTAATGAAATATAATAACTAAATCCCGCGACTTCCCCTATTTTGTGACCCGTTCACGATTTATTGGCTACCTGATAAATAACTCGCTATTGCATAGCTCAAACAGCTTGTCAGGTCACGCCAATTGCATCGAACGGGTACCCCACCAAATAGCTTTAGGTCTTGGATTTAGTTATTATACCAGCACCTTAATTAAACCAACGGGTGAGGGAGGAGAAGATATTCTCGTTCTCCTTTCTCTTCCGGATTTCGGCCTTGTCCGGGGCAAAGACATGCAGTCCCTTGTGGAAGATGCGCACATCGATCTCCTTCTCGGATTGCACCGGCTCACCATCGACGTGCATCATGCCCGACCGGGAGCGTTTGATGTGGAGCCGTTGGGTGACCAAGGTGGTCATCTTGCTGTTTTTATCGATGTTGCGGGTGAAGAGTTGGAGGGTGGTCTGGGGTATCTCGAGGGCATTGAGCGGCTTCAGGATGGAGACGTTCATCTTGCCATCGTCGAGGCTCGCGCCGGGTGCTATGTGTGCCTCGTTGCCATACTGGGAGGCGTTGGCACAGGTGAGGATAAAGGCTCGCTCCCGGATGGTGCCCTCGTCGTGGGTAAGCTCGTACTCGTCCGACTTGAAATCGACCACGCTCTCCAGCACGTTGCGCACGTAGCCCAGCGGGCCTCTCCGTCGATCCTCGGCAAACCGGTCACTGATAAACGCGTCGAAACCGAACCCGCAGGTGCAGAAAAAGATATGCCCGTTGGCAATGCCGTAGTCGATGGGGCGGCGATGTTCACGCAGCACGATTTCGAGGGCTTTTTCGGCATCGATGGGGATGCCCAGGTCTCTCGCGAGGCCATTGCCCGAACCCAATGGGATGATCCCGAGGGTGGTGGAGGTATTGATGAGTTCGCGTGCCGCCTCGTTGACCGTGCCGTCGCCCCCCGCGACGATCACGCTCTTGTATCCTTCTTTGACTGCTTCCCGTGCAATCTCGGAGGCGTGCAGGGGGTAGCCGGTAACACGAATGATAAGGTCGTTCTTTTTTTGATCGATAGCCATGGCGACCTCTTCGGGAATGTTTTTCTTCGATTCGTTTCCCGATACCGGGTTGATGATAAGGCACACTTTCTCTTTTGTCATGAAACGAGCATGTAAATAATCGTGATTAGCTTCTTTCTGTATAAACGCCCGGCCTCCCCATTTTGTTTTAACCCTTTTTGCTTGTCCTTTTTAACTTTGTTGGGTATTTTTGCAGGTCGAAACGAGGGCGATAAGGTGTCCCCCGGTTACCGAAACGAGAAACTTCTGATAATCGAACAAACTATTTCCGGATGCAGCCAATTTTTGTTCTGGTAGTGATTGCCGTTTACTTCGGCATGCTGATGTTGATTTCGTACCTCACGAGCCGGGGCGGTACGGGCAATGATGCCTTCTTTCGTGCCAATAAATCCTCCAAGTGGTACGTGGTGGCGGTGGCCATGGTAGGTACCTCGATCTCGGGGGTGACGTTTGTTTCCGTGCCCGGGATGGTCAGGGGACTGGATATGACCTACATGCAGATGGTGTTGGGGTTCTTTTTCGGTTACCTGGTGATCGCCTACGTGTTATTGCCCCTTTACTACCGGCTGAACCTGACCACGATCTACGGCTACCTGGATCAACGCTACGGGCGGAAGTCGTACAAGACGGGTGCCTGGTTTTTCTTGCTCTCCAAGATCGTGGGAGCCGCGGCCCGGCTCTACCTTGTGGCTTTTATCTTGCAGACATTGGTGTTCGACACGTGGGGGGTGCCTTTCGTGGCAACCGTCACGGGGATCATCTTGGTGATCTGGCTCTATAGCCACAAGAGCGGGATCAAAACGATTATTTGGACCGATTGGCTGCAGACCGTCCTGTTTATCTCCGCGTTGGTGCTGATCGTGTGGCAGGCCGCGTCGAGCTTGGACTTGGATATCGGGGGCGTGGCGACGGTGATCCGGGAGAGTCCGCGCTCCCGGATATTCGTGTTCGATGATTGGGCGAGCACGCAGAATTTCTTCAAGCAGTTCTTTAGCGGGATGTTTATTACCATCGTAATGACCGGACTGGATCAGGACCAGATGCAGAAGAACCTGACCATCCGCACGCTCAAGGACGCGCAAAAGAACGTGGTGTCATACGGGCTGGCTTTCGCGCCCATCAACTTCCTCTTCCTTTGTCTGGGGGTATTGCTGTTGGTTTTTGCCAGCCAGAATAACATCGTCTTGCCGGAGGTGTCCGACAATATTTTACCGGTGCTGGCAAGCGAGCACATGGGGCCCGTGGTGCTGGGTATCTTTATCGTGGGGGTGGTAGCGGCTGCTTTCTCGAGCGCGGACTCGGCATTGACCGCGCTGACCACCTCGTTCTGTGTGGATATCCTGAACATGCAAGCGGTATCGAGGACCAAGGAGCAGGAGAAAAGAGAGATTACTACCCGCCGCTGGGTGCACGTGGGGGTGAGTGCCGCGTTTATACTTATCATCCTGCTGATCGAGGCAATTGGCTCCGACAGCATCATCACTGCCATCTACAAGCTGGCCTCTTACACCTACGGGCCGCTGCTTGGACTCTATTTCTTCGGGCTTTACAGCAAGGTGAAGCCGACGGACCGGTACGTGCCGTTCGTGGCCATCGCCGCGCCGGTGCTTTGCTTCCTGATCGAGTGGGGGATGATGCAGCTGTTCGGTTACCGCGTGGGGTACGAGTTGTTACTTATGAACGGGCTGTTGACCGGCCTGGGGCTTTGGGTGATCTCGTCAAGAAGAACCGATTTGAAGATTTGATAATCTGCTAATCAACAAATCTGCTAATTAACAAATCAATAACGATATGATTATAAAGAGTGCTGAATTCGTGATAAGCAATAGCGACTACCGGAAGTGCCCGGCGGACGGGAAGCCGGAGTACGCTTTTATTGGCCGGTCGAACGTGGGGAAGTCGTCGCTTATCAACATGCTGACCAACCGGAAGGGATTGGCGATGACCTCCTCCACGCCGGGGAAGACGTTGTTGATTAATCACTTCTTGATTAATGACGAGTGGTACCTGGTGGACTTGCCCGGGTATGGCTACGCGCGGCGGGGCAAGGAGGGACGGGAGAAGATCCGGGAGATCATCGAGGATTACATCCTGGAGCGGGAGGCGATGACTAACCTCTTCGTGTTGGTGGATTCACGCCACGAGCCGATGGAGATCGACTTGGAGTTCATGGAATGGCTGGGGGAGAGCGGGGTGCCTTTTGCCCTCGTTTTTACCAAGGCGGATAAGTTGAGCGCGGGGCGCGTGGGACAGAATATAAAGGCGTACAAAGAGAAAATGTTGGAAACTTGGGAAGAGCTGCCCCCCGTGTTTGTCACCTCGTCGGAGAAAAAGCAGGGAAAGGAAGAACTGCTGGACTATATTGCCGGGATTAACAAGATGATCCGGTAAAACTTGGCCCCCGCCTACCTTCCTATAGTTCCTCCCATGATATCGAGCAGTTCGTTGGTGATGGATTGCTGCCTCAATTTATTGTATTCTAACGTGAGCTCTTCCACGAGGTCGTCGGCATTGTCGGTGGCAATCTGCATCGCGGTCACCCGTGCGGCGTGTTCCGACGTGACGGAATCGACGTGTGTCGCGAACAGCTTCATCTGAAGCACCTTCGGGATCAGGTCCGCCAAAAGGCTGTCCTTATCGGGCTCGAGGATATACTCCACGTTGTCGATAGGCGTGCTCTTGGCGGCTTCTTTTTCCAGGCTCGTGAAGTCGATGGGAAGAAACAACTCCCTTGTCAACACCTGTGCGCGCATGCTTTGAAAGCGGTGGTAGATAACCTCTACCCGGTCGATTTTCTTATTCAGGAACAGTTTCATGAGTTCCTTCGCGACGCGGCGGGTCTCGATATACGACGGCTTATCCGCGATGGAGGCGTAGCCCCCCCCCGTTTCGTATCCCATGCCTCGTGCTGCTTTCGCCACCTTTTCGCCCACGAGGTAGAGGAGGATATTCTCTTTACCGAGGGATCGGTAATCGTTGATAGTCTCTTTCAGTTTCTCGGCAACGGCATCGTTGAATCGCCCGGCGAGTCCCGTGTTTGACGAGAACGCGACGATGGCTACGCGTTTGACAGGCCGTTTCTCCATAAAGGGAGAAGGGAGTTCCTCTCCCTCTTGCCCGTTCAGGAGCGGCTGCAAGATCCGTTGCAGCGTCCGCTCGTAGGGGCGAAGGTGCTGTATGACCCGCTCCGCCTTCTTCTGCTTGGCCGAGGAGACCATCATCATGGCCGATGTGATCTTCCGGGTGGATTGCACCGACTGGAGCCTGCTTTTTATCTCTTTGAGTCGTGCCATAAGGAATTACTGCTTCAGGGTGGTTGCCGTGTTCTCGGCCACCTTCACGAGTATCTCTGCGATTTGGTCGTTCATCTCTCCCTGTTTCAGCAGGTCGAGCACATCGTCCCGGTGGCTCGCTTCGAGCGCGGACAGGAACTCTTTCTCGAACTGGGGTACTTTCTCCAGGGGAACCTCCTTGAGGAGCCCGTTGGTGCCGCAATAGAGAACAGCGATCTGGTACTCCACGCTCATGGGGCTGTGTACCGGCTGCACGAGCAGTTGTTCGTTTTTCTCTCCCTTGTCGATGGTCATGGCGGTGACGGCATCCATATCCCCACCGAACTTGGTAAAAGCTGCCAGCTCTTGGTACTGTGCCTGGTCCATCTTGAGCGTCCCGGACACTTTTTTCATCGCCTTCACTTGGGCGTTACCTCCCACGCGGGAGACAGAGATACCCACGTTGATCGCGGGCCGGATGCCCCTGTTGTAGAGGTCGGCCTCGAGGAAAATCTGCCCGTCGGTGATGGAAATCACGTTGGTGGGAATGTACGCGGACACGTCGCCCGCTTGTGTTTCAATGATGGGGAGCGCGGTGAGGGATCCTCCTCCCTTTACTTTCCCCTTGAGGCTCTCCGGCAGGTCGTTCATGTTGACGGCCACCTCCTCTTGATCGATGATGTTAGCCGCGCGCTCCAGCAAGCGGGAGTGGAGGTAGAAAATATCGCCGGGGTAGGCTTCGCGGCCCGAGGGGCGGCGCAAAACGAGCGACACCTCGCGGTAGGCGACCGCCTGTTTGGAAAGGTCGTCGTACACCACCAACGCGTGGCGCCCCGTATCCCGGAAGTACTCGCCCACGGCGGCCCCGGCGAACGGCGCGATGTAGCGCATGGCCGCGGTGTCTGACCCGTTAGCCGAGATGACCACGGTATAGTCCATGGCTCCTTTCTCGGTGAGCGTTTTCACGATGGAGGCCACCGAAGAGCCTTTCTGTCCCACTGCCACGTAGATGCAGTAGACCGGCTTCCCTTTCTCGAAGTTTTCTCGTTGGTTTATAATGGTATCGATGGCGATGCTGGTCTTGCCGGTCTGCCGGTCGCCGATGATCAGCTCCCGTTGTCCCCTCCCGATGGGAATCATGGCGTCTACCGCCTTGAGTCCGGTCTGCAGGGGGGTGTCTACCGGTTGACGGAAGACCACGCCGGGTGCTTTCCGTTCCAGTGGCATTTCCACTCGCTCGCCTTGCAGCGGCCCCTTCCCGTCGATCGGTTCGCCGGTGGGGGTGATGACCCGTCCCAGCATGCCTTCTCCCACGTAGATGGAGGCTACTCGCCCGGTCCGTTTCACGGTGAATCCCTCCTTGATCTCGCTGGACGAACCTAACAGGATAGCCCCCACGTTGTCTTCCTCGAGGTTCATGACGATGGCCTGCATGCCGTTGTCGAACGCCAGCAGTTCGTTTGCCTCGGCATTGCGCAACCCGAATACACGGATGACGCCGTCGCTCACGCTGACGACTACCCCTGTCTCGTCGAATTGCACGCGGGTATCAATCCCTTTGAGCTGCATCCGCAGCATCTCGGAAACTTCGCTTATCTTTATTGCATTATCTGCCATTTTCTTTATAATTAATTAGCGCGCGAGCGAGTGCTTGAGGCGTTCCAGTTCGCCGGTGACGCTCGCGTCCCACCGGTAGTCGTCCAGGTTGAGGATAAATCCCCCGATAATGTTCGGGTCGACCACCGTCTCTATCTCCAGTTCATCTCCTGTGATGTACCGGACGCGACTCAAAAGCTTCTCTTCGGTCTCCTTGTCGACCGGAACCGCGGTAACCAGCTTGCCTGCCTGTAGACGGAACCGGTACCGGTACAGGTCGATAAACCGCTGCGCGATGAATTGCATGTATTCTTCCCTCTCGTTTTTAACGATCAGGGCAACCATCTCGTCAAGAGCCGGCGGGAGGGTATGGCCGCACGCGGCGCGAATGATGTTTACCTTCTCGGCTCCCGGGATAGAGGGGTCTTGCAGGGCTCTTCGTAGCTCGGGTACCTCCATGAAAACAGCAACCAGCAGCTTCATTTTCGCGTATACCGTTTCCTGCTCTCCTTTTTCGATCGCGTGATCGAGGAGCGCGGTGGCGTAGCGTGTAGATACCGGTCCGGTGTTCATCGCGTTCAGGATTTAGAAATATTGGTTTCATCGAGGAGGCGGTCGATCAGGCTCATCTGCTCCTGGTCGTTGTCCAGCTTATCGCGCAGTATCTTCTCCGTGAGATTCAGCGATAGGGCAGCCACTTCGTTCCGTATCTGTCGGAGTGCTTCCTCTTTCTCGGCCCGTACGCGTGCACGTGCCTCTTCGATGAGCTTGTCCGACTCTCTCCGGGCGTCTGCCTGCGCCTCATGCAACAGTTTCTCCCGCAGCTTCGCGGTCTCTCGTATCATGGCGGCTTGTTCTTCGCGGGTGGCTGCCATCAACTCCTCGCCGGTTTTTTTCACGTTGGCCAGTTCCGCGCGCGCTTCTCGGGCCGCTTGGAGCGATTCGTCGATGTACTCTTTCCGCTTTTCAACCGATTTGAGAATGGTGGGAAAAGCGTACTTGGCCAGCACGAACAGCACCACGCCAAACGATAGCGTCATCCAGAAAACCAATCCCGGTTCGGGTGTTAGTAGCGACATACTCGGACTCTATTTATTAAAGGATAAATCCGCACACCACGATGGCAAACAGGGCCACCCCCTCGATCAAGGCGGCGGCAATGATCATCGTGGTACGTATGTCGGGACCGGCTTCGGGTTGACGAGCGATGCCCTCCATGGCCGATTGACCGATTCTCCCGATACCCAAGGCAGCTGCAAGCACCACGATTCCGATGCTAAGGGCGATTCCGATCGGCCCAAGGCTAAAAGAAGCGGGAGCCGCTTGCAATAAAACTGTAAGTAGTGTCATTTTTTTTGTTTTAAATATTTTTTAATTCAGAGTTACTACAAATTGATAAAATAATTCCCGAAGATAACACTTTTTATTGCAATCTCAATGCTCGTGTGACTTCTTGGAAGGATTTACCCTATGTCTTTCCGGCACGGCTTCCCGCCGGTTAGGGTGTGTACTCGTGCTTGTCCGATGAAGACGGCGGAAAGGAGCGTGAAAACGTAGGCTTGGATAAACGCGATAAGCAATTCCAAGAAATCGATGAAGATGGTGAATAGCACCGAGACCACGGTCATGGACGCGTTGATGGCTGTTCCCAGCGATACCGTGATAAAGATGAGCATGGTGAGTCCCATCACGATGGAGTGGCCGGCCATGATGTTCGCGAAGAGACGGATCATGAGCGCGAAGGGCTTGGTAATGGTGCCGGTAAGCTCGATGATTTGCATGAGCGGGACAGGCGCTTTGAGCCAAGTGGGAACATCGGGCCAAAAAATCTCCTTGTAATATTCTTTGGTTCCGGTGAGGTTGATCACCAAGAAGGTGGCTATCGCGAGCACCATGGTAACCGCGATATTCCCGGTGACATTTGCCCCGCCCGGGAAAAAGGGCACCAATCCGAGTAGGTTGTTAATGAAGATAAAGAAAAAAACGGTGAGAAGATAGGGCGCGTACCGGCGGTGTTCACTCCCAATCGACGGTTTCACGATATCATCGTTGATAGAAGCGATGAGCATTTCCATCATTCCCGGGAATCCCTTTTTTCCTTCCAAGGGTTCTCGCTTGTAGGAACGTGCCACGCCCGTTACAAGGAGGATTAGTATAAGGGAGGCGATGAGTAGCGCCGCGGCATTCTTCGTGAGCGATAGGTCCAGGGGTCTTGTTTCGTTCCCCGTCGCGTCTATTTCCACGATCTTTCCCTTGTATTTCCCCGTCTTGGCCACGTGGAAGCCTTGGTGCCCTCCCGTGTCGCGTAGGCGCGCGGACGAGAAGACGTGCCATCCATTCTTATCGTGCAGGATAACCGGGAGGGATAGGGTGAGGTTTCTTTTGCCGTCACTGATGATTTGCCACTCGTACGTGTCGGCAAGGTGGTCTAGGATAAAGCTCCTGATATGGAGTTCCTCCTTGGCCTCGTGGGCCTCTTCACTTATACTGTGTCCATTGCCTGCCTGGACGACAGGCCGGGCGGTAGCATCCACGGGCGCGAGGAATAACAGCAGGACTGGTGCTATGAAGCTATATATTATTTTTTGTATCATTGTTCAATTCGTTCCTTGGGTGGTTTCTCCTGCTCGTTTTTATACTTCATGTATTTCTCCATCCTCAGGTAGATGTAAGTCTCCCAGATGAGGCTGATCAGGTAAAATATAATAAACAGGATAGCAAACGTGCGCAGGTTGGGTTTATCGAAAATCCAGTATATGATAATGATCGCGAACGAGGTGAAAATCTTAAGTGTTCGCGTAAACATGAAAACGTTCAATACTTTTTCGGCTTTACGCGGTGTACGCCGAAACTGCAAGATGAAGGCAACCCCCAGCACGTAGAAGAACAAGGGAATAATCGGGTACGTGTTTATAAGCAGTTCCGGGAAAAAAAGTTTCAAAATAATCCACATGCCAATCCCGGTGATAAAGAGCATGACAGTGTGCAGGATCAAGAAATATGCCACGAGTTTCTTCATTGTTCTTTCGTTTTAGCTTCTTTCTACTTACCGTATAACAGGTACTGATGCCCCGATGTTCTCATACTGCTCGTCCAATGGTTGGTCATCATCCTGGCGGTTCTTTCGTTTCTATGCAGACAACGACGTTGTTGTCGTGCATCTCCACGAATCCGTCTTCTACTTCCAATTCCTTGATCTTATCGCCTGCCGTGAACGAGAGTATCCCTTTGGTGAGGGAGGAGATGATGGGGGCGTGCTTATTGAGAATTTGGAAGGAACCCATCGTCCCCGGGAGCGTGATGGATTCCACCTCGCCGCGATAGAGTGTTTTCTCCGGGGTTAGGATCTCTAAATGCATCTTCTTTAGTTATTTAATTTATTCGTTTGACCTGTATAGCCATACTTAATATAGTTTTAAGCCGGTGTTTGTTCTTTTTTTCCTTGCTTGCTCTGTTCCATTAGCCGATCGCCTTTCGCGATGGCATCTTCGATGGTTCCCACGTTCATGAAGGCCGGTTCGGGGTACTTGTCCATTTCACCGTCGAGGATCATCTTGAACCCCTTGATGGTGTCCTCGATGGCGACCATCACCCCGGGCTGTCCCGTGTATTGCTCTGCCATGTGGAAGGGTTGGGAGAGGAAGCGTTGCACCTTGCGGGCGCGGTTCACCGTGAGCCGGTCTTCGTCCGACAGTTCTTCCATGCCGAGGATGGAGATGATATCTTGCAGCTCCTTGTATCGTTGCAGGATCTGTTTCACGCGGGTGGCCGTTTGGTAGTGGTCCTCACCCACGACGTGCGGGTCGAGGATGCGCGACGACGATTCCAGCGGGTCCACCGCGGGGTAGATCCCAAGCGAGGCGATCTTCCGGCTCAGCACGGTAGACGCGTCAAGGTAGCTAAAGGTGGTGGCCGGCGCGGGGTCGGTGAGGTCGTCCGCCGGCACGTACACGGCTTGTACCGACGTGATGGAGCCATAGGTAGTGGAGGCGATACGCTCCTGTAGGGTTCCCATCTCGGAGGCGAGGGTGGGTTGGTACCCCACGGCAGAGGGCATCCGCCCCAAAAGTGCCGACACCTCGGAACCTGCCTGCACGAAGCGGAAGATGTTATCGATGAAGAGCAGCGTGTCGCTTCCTTTCCCACCGTTGTCGCGGAACGACTCGGCCACTGCCAGCCCCGTGAGGGCCACGGAAGCCCGTGCTCCCGGTGGTTCGTTCATCTGCCCGAAGACCAGCGTGGTTTGGGATTTCTTCAGTTCATCGTAATCGACCGTGCTGAGGTCCCACTTGCCTTCTTCCATTCCTTTCTTAAACTCGTCGCCATAGTTGATAACGCCCGACTCGATCATCTCCCGGAGCAGGTCGTTCCCCTCCCGGGTACGTTCTCCCACGCCGGCAAAGACGGAGTAGCCGTCGTGTCCCTTGGCGATGTTGTTGATGAGCTCCATGATGATCACCGTTTTTCCCACGCCGGCCCCCCCGAACAGGCCGATCTTGCCTCCCTTGAGGTAGGGCTGAAGCAGGTCGATCACCTTGATACCGGTGATAAGGACCTCCTCGGAGGTGGTGAGGTCTTCAAACTTGGGCGCTTCGCGGTGGATGGGATACTGCTCTTCACGATCCAGCGACGAAAGCCCGTCGATGGGGCTTCCCACCACGTTGAGCAGCCTGCCCTTGATCTGTTCCCCGATGGGGACGCTGATGGGGCGGCCGAGTGCTTTTACCGTGAGCCCCCGGCTGAGGCCGTCGGTACTGTCCATGGCCACGGTGCGGACGGTATTTTCCCCGATATGTTGCTGCACCTCGAGAAAGATATCCTGCCCGGAGGAGTGTTGCACGGAGAGGGCATCGTTGATAGCGGGAAGCTTTACTTGCCGCGGATCGGGAAGCTCAAAATGCACATCAACCACCGGTCCGATAATTTGTGAAATATATCCATTTAACATCGACATACGATACGATTAAGAATTTTGTAACACATGCTTCAGTGCTTACTTTCTGTAAAGGTACAAAATAAAAATGATATGTGAAGAGAAGAAAGAGCCACAAGCGAGACTCGAACTCGCGACCCACGCGTTACGAATGCGTTACTCTACCGGCTGAGCTATTGTGGCATGTTTTCCAGCAGGCAAAATTATAGAAAAATCGGGTTATTACAAAAAAAAACGGGCAGCAATCGCGTGCTACCCGTTTCTTTTAACCATGAAATATTGTTATTTTTTTACCGGCTGCTCTTTTTTCTTCAAGACGCTATACGCTACCGGCGAAGCGATGAACAAGCTGGTAATGGTTCCCACGACTACTCCCACGAGCATGGCGAACATGAAGCTTCTCACGGCGTCGCCCCCGAAGAAGAGGATACAGATAATAACCAGGATGGTGCTTATCCCCGTGTTGATGGTACGGGCCAACGTGGCGTTCAACGAATCGTTAAACAGGTCCAGCAACCCGCGTTTGGGGTAAAGCCCTTGGTACTCCCTTACCCGGTCGAATACCACCACCTTGTCGTTGATGGAGTAACCTACCACGGTGAGGATGGCCGCGACAAACGTTTGGTCTATCTCCATGGAGAAGGGCATTATTCTCCAGAGCAGGGTGTAGAACCCGATCACCGAGAACGCGTCGATGGCGAGTGATGCCACGGTTCCCAGCGAGTATGCCAAGTTACGGAAGCGGATGAGTATATACAATCCCATGAAGAAGAGTGCCAATAAGAGCGCGATGAACGCGTTCCGGATCATGTCTTCGGCAATGCTTGGACCTACCTTCTGGGAGCTTTGTATATAGTCGTCGATGCTTTTTCCTGGGGCGATGTACGTTGCCAGCCCTTCTCCCAACAAGTCGCGCAGTTGTTCTTCCACGCCCGATCCTTCTTCCTCGATCATGTAGTTGGTGGAGATACGCACCTGGTTGCTCGCGCCGAACGTGATTACCCGTACCGATTCATCGAAGTAGGGTACCAGCGCGTCTTGCACGTCGCCCGTGCTTACCGGCTGGTCGAAGCGCACGATGTAGTTGCGTCCTCCCGTGAAGTCGATCCCGGAGTTTAATCCCAGTGTAAACAGCGATATGATGCTGACTACCACGAAGACTCCGATTCCGGTATTGATTTTCTTGCTGTTCTGGATGAACTTGAAGTTATAATCCTTGAAGATTGCTTTCGAGAAGGCGGTGTTGAAGGTGAGGTGTTGCCATTTTCCTTTTTCCAAGAGGCTTTCGTACAACAAGCGGGTAAGGAACACTGCCGTGAGGAACGACGCGGCGATACCTATAATAAGGGTGATAGCGAATCCCCTGATGGCACCGGCCCCGAAGAATGCGAGGATGACCCCCACGATAATGGAGGTGAGGTTGGCGTCGAAGATCGCGGAGAACGCGTTCTTGTAGCCGTCCTCGATCGCGCGGCGTAATGTTTTGCCGGCTGCCAGTTCCTCCTTGATGCGTTCGTTGATAAGAACGTTCGCGTCTACCGCCATTGCGAGCGACAGGATCATCCCCGCGATACCGGGCAGGGTGAGCACGGCCTGGAAGGCGGCGAGCGTGCCGAGGGTAAAGAAGAGGTTGAGGAGCAATGCCCCGTTGATCACCATGCCCGGGATAAACCCGTAGAGCACGCAGGTAAAGATAAAGAGCACGATCAGGGCAATCACGAAGGAGACGAACCCGTCGTTGATGGCTTCTTGTCCCAGGGAGGGGCCCACCACGTCTTCTTGCACGATACGTACCCCGGCTTGCATTTTCCCGGACTTGAGCACGTTTTCCAAGTCCTGTGCTTCTTGTGGTGTGAAGTTACCGGTGATGGACGAACGCCCGCCGTCGATGCGGCTATTGACGGTAGGTGCCGAGTAGACGTAGCCGTCCAGCAGGATGGCGATGGATTTGCCAAGCTCGGCCCCGGTGATGGTGGCCCAACGGCTGGCACCGGCCGAGTTCATGGTCATGCTCACCTCCCACGCGGAGCCCTGGTGTCCTTGGTCGGCACGCGCGTTGGTCACCACGTCGCCTTCCAGCGCGGGACCCCGACGGCTGCCGTCGCCCTTGAGAGCGAACAGTTCAAAGTAGGTCTCGCGTTGGTCTACCGGCTTGAATCCCCATTTAAAGCGGACGTCGGCGGGAAACACGTCTTTATACCTGTTGAGCAAGAAGTTCACCTCGGCGGTGTCTAGCTTGGAGACGGTACCCACTACCGGCCCCATTGCCCCGCTCATCGCGAAGTAGGGCTGATTGAAATACTCGAGGAAGCTTCTCGTGATCACGATCTTTTTCTCTTCGCCATCTTCGGTGATGATGGTGGTACCCATCGGGTCGATGCTGTCTTCCGCGACGGCTGCTCCTGCTGTCGTGTCTTCTTCCGTCACGACCTCTTCGTCGGCAACCGCTCCATCTTCCACGTCTACACCTTCATCGGCCGCGGTGGTGCTGGTGAGTGCCGACCGTTGAGCCATGGCGTATTCGCCGGAGCGGGCATTCAGTTCGTTGAAATACATGCCCAACTCGTTCACGTTATATGTTTTCCAGAACTCGAGGTTGGCGCTTCCTTGCAAGAGGTTACGTACCCGTTCGGGTTCGGTGATTCCCGGTAACTCCACGAGGATACGCTCCGCGCGGTCGAGTCGCTGGATGTTGGGTGCTACCACGCCGAAACGGTCGATACGGGTAGCGAGCACGTTAAACGAGTTGTTGGCCACACTTACTAATTCATTGCGCAGCACGTTGATCACATGGCTGTTGGTGGCGGTGGGGCTTACCCTGTCGCCCATGGTGATGCTATAGATATTGGCCAGCCTCCCGTCGGGATTAATCTGCTCGTAGTTTTGCTGAAACAGTGAGATGAAGTCCGACGAGCTACCCCGGCGGTTTTGGATCACCGTTTCTCGCATGGCTTGGTTGAACTGTGGGTCGTCGGTGTTTGCCAGCGAGTTGAGTACTTCTGCCGCGTCGATCTCGAGGACGACGTTCATCCCCCCTTTCAGGTCGAGTCCCAACCCGATCTCTTTCTCGCGTACTTGCTTGAGCGTGTAGTTCAAGTACACCTTTTCGGTGGACAGGGAATCGAGATACTGGCTCTTCAGGGCTAAGTTTCCATTGGCGTATTGATCCGCTTTCTTGTTGTATTGCCGCCCCACGAGGGTGAAGGACAGGTAAAACAGGCAGATAGCTGTAAGGATAATACTGAAAACCTTAATGAATCCTTTGTTTTGCATTTCAATATTACTTTTTGTTTACAATTTTTCTTTTGCAGGCACGGCCCGCCCTAATTGCTTAATGAATGGTGTACAACCGGGGGCAATTGCACGTGTTCGGGCGTGATATTCACCACGTTTGTTCCATGCCGCTATTTGAGCGTGCAAATATACGTTTTTTTTGTCTTTTTAAGAACGATATCACCGGATTATTTTACAGAAAACAATCCGGTGATATAATCGAGGTTCCTACTTGGATGGTTATTCCACGAATCCCCTGTTTTTAAGCAGGTACACGGGGTTGGGTTCCGCGCCCCGGAATCGTTTGTACAGCTCCATCGGATCGTCGGAGTTTCCTTTCGAGAGCACGTTATCGCGGAAGAGCCGCGCGGTTTCCTGGTCAAAGACACCCTTATCGGCAAACGCTTGGAAGGCATCGGCGTCGAGCACTTCGGCCCAGAGGTAGGCGTAATAGCCGGCCGAGTATCCCCCGCTGAAGATGTGCGAGAAGTACGTGCTCCGGTAGCGAGGTATGATCTCGTCGATCAGCCCGATCTTCTTCATGGCTTGTTCTTCGAACCCGCGCACGTCGATCGTTCCTGTTTGGGTCCGGGTGTGGTATTCCATGTCGAGCAAAGCGGCAGCAACGAACTCGGTGGTCGCGAAGCCCATGTTGAAAGTGGAAGCCGCGTTGATTTTCTCGATCAATTCATCGGGGATCACCTCGCCGGTCTCGTAGTGGTGGGCGTATAGCTTCAGGACTTCGGGGTGGAATGCCCAGTGCTCCAGTACTTGGGAGGGAAGTTCCACGAAGTCGCGTGAAACGCTGGTCCCGGCGAGTCCCGCGTAGGTCACGTTCGAGAGCATGCCGTGCAGGGCGTGTCCAAACTCGTGGAAAAGGGTCTCCACCTCGTCGAGGGTAAGCAGTGACGGCGCGGTGTCGGTGGGTCGGGTAAAGTTCCCCACGTTGTAGATCAGGGGGCGAATATTCTCGCCATCGCGTGTCACCTGGGTGCGGAAGCTGCTCATCCACGCCCCGGCGTTTTTCCCCTGGCGCGGGAAGTAGTCGCTGTAGAAGACGGCCAAGTGTGACCCGTCGGCGTCGAGCACCTCGTAGGCTTCCACCTCGGGGTGGTAAACGGGCACGTTCTCGAGTTTCCGGAAGCTCAAGCCGAACAGCCGGTTAGCCACTTCAAATACTCCTTCGCGCACGTTTTCCATTTTAAAATAGGGCTTCAGTTCTTCTTCATTAAGGGCATATTTCTCTTGGCGAAGTTTCTCGGTGTAATACCACCAGTCCCAGGATGCCAGCTTGAAGTTTCCTCCTTCGGTGTCGACGAGTGCTTGCAGTGCCGCGGCTTCTTTCTTGGCTTGCGGCAGCGCGTATGCCCATACCTCGTTGAGCAGGTCGTACACGTTGGCCGGTGTTTTGGCCATGTTCTCCTCGAGGATGAAATCGGCATGTGAATTGTAGCCCAGCATCTGTGCTTTCTCCACGCGGAGGTTCACGATGTTGTTAATGATCTCCTTGTTGTCGTTATCATTATCGTTGTCGCCTCGCGTGTACATCGCCTTGTAGAGCTGTTCGCGGAGGTCTCTTTTCTCGGAGTATTGCAGGAAGGGGAGCCAGCTGGGTTTTTGCAGGCCAAACACCCATTTACCCTCTTCGCCTTGGTTCCGCGCGGTTTCGGCTGCAGCGGCAATCACGCCTTCGGGGAGGCCCGCGAGGTCTTCTTCGTTATTGATCACCAGCTTGTAATCATTGGTCTCGCTAAGCAAGTTGTTGCCGAATTGCAGGGTGAGCCCCGATAGCTCTTTGTTGATCTCCCGGAGCCGCTCTTTTCGTGCCTCGTCGAGCATGCTGCCGGAGCGCACGAACCGCTTGTAGTAGATATCCAGTAAACGATACTGTTCGGTGGTGAGCTGCATGCCGGTGGTGTCGTCGTGCAGCGTTTTAACGCGGTTGAATAATGCTTCGTTCAGGTAGATGTTGTCGCTATGCTCCGACAGGAGAGGCGAGAGTTCCCGGGCAAGTGCTTGGATGGAGTCGTTGGTCTCCGCACCCCGTAGCCCGTAAAACACGCGGGAAACTCGTGCCAGCAACTGGCCGCTGTTATCCATTGCCACCACGGTGTTCTCGAACGTGGGTGGTTCGGGGTTATTGGCGATCGCTTCGATCTCTTGATCCTCTTGCTCGATCCCCGCGAGGAAGGCAGGTTTGTAATCCTCAAACCGGATTTGATCGAACGGGGGCATACCAAACGGCGCGTCGAATTCAACCATGAAGATGCTCCCGGGCTCCGCGGATGCCCTGCCCGGGCGTTGTTGGTTATTGCATGCCACAAGTGTCATAAATGCAACTAATAATAAAAAGATTCTATTCATCTGTATGTTAGTTAAATATTTAAACGGGTACAAAGGTACGCTATTTAACGCGAAACAAAAAGGCAACTGCCGGTAGATTTGCCGATTAAAACGGGAAAAGCAGGGGCAGGACGAAAATCATGATGATCCCCACGATCAGCTGCAGGGGAAACCCCACTTTCACGTAATCCATGAACTTGTACCGCCCCGCCGACATCACCAAGGCGTTTGGCGGGGTCGCGAACGGGCTGGCGAAACACATGCTTGCCGCTACCGTCACGGTAAACATGAACGGGTAGGGGCTGATGCCGATGGAGGTGGCTGCCTGGAAGGCAATAGGGGCAAAAAGCACCGCGGTCGCGGTATTGCTTATAAACATGGTGAGGATGGAAGTGGCAATGTATATCCCCGCTAACACCGCGGTGGGGCCGTGGGAGCTTAGCCCGCCCACGATCGCGTTGGCGATGAGCGTGGAGGCCCCAGTCTTTTCCATGGCGATGGCCAAAGGGAACATGCCCGCGAAGAGGAAGGTGCTCTCCCAGTTGATCGACTTGTAGGCCGACTCCACGTTGCGGAAACATCCGGAGACAATCATCAGGAGGGCAGCAATCATGGTGGCGATCACGGTAGGTACCACGTTAAATACCATGGCGAGGATCATCAATACCAAGATGACAGCAGCCACCGGGGCCTTGTGATCGCGCGGCACCTTCAACGCGTTCTCCATGGGACGGCCGACCACCACCCATTCCGAGGTCTCCTGATTCAACTTTTCAATATCGCTCCAACTCCCCTGCACCAGCAGCACGTCGCCCGAGTGCATCCGTTCGTCTTTCACATCTTGCAGGATATAGCCGTCCTTACGGCGTATCCCGAGGATATTCACGTTGTAGAGTTGCCGGAAGTCAGACTCTTTTACCCGTTTATTGATCAGCTTGGAGGAGGACATCAGTACCACTTCAGCGATGCCGATTTCGCTAAACTGGAGGCCGCCTACTTGGGAGACGGTGAGCGCGTTGTCGCGCCCCTCGGTTTCGTGGCTGTCAATCATTTTCAGCCCGTTTTCGTTCACGAGGGTCGTCACGTCGTTGAAACTCCCGAGCACGTATAGTATGTCGTTCTCTTTGAAGGTGCTTGATGGGCCAGCCACGGCCATATGCACGGTTTTATGAAAGCGATTCTTCGATTCGATGCGACGTATCTCGAGGATGCTCAGGTTGTACTTGCTCGTGATGTTAAGTTCTTGCAGCGATTTGTTAATGAAAGGGGAATTTTCTTCGATCGTGACCCGGTAGAGGTTGTCGGCCAACTGGTATTCGGATGCCAGCTGGTCGAGGGATTTATCCTTTTTCACGGCCGATTTCTCCTTGTCCTTACCGGCTACCAGCAACTTGCTAAGCGGCCATAGAAGGAGGATGCCCACGGTGAGGGTGATCGCGCCGATGGGCAAGAACGCGAAGAACGACAATCCCTCGTATCCCCCGTTGATTAACGTGTCGTTGATGATAAGGTTGGGAGGCGTGCTGATGAGGGTGAGGAGGCCGAGGCTGCTCGCGAATGCCATGGGCATCAGGAAACGGCGCGCGTCGGTCTTTGCTTGGGCAGCGAGGCTAATCACGATGGGGAGCATCAAGGCGACCGTCCCCGTATTGCTCACGATGGCACCAATCCCTCCCGTCACCAGCATCACCAAGATAAATAGCTTGTACTGGTTGTTACCGGCCAAGGCGAGGATTTTGGTACTGATCATCTTGGCAAGCCCCGTCTGGAAGATGGCCCCCCCCACGATGAAAAGACATACCATCATGACGACCACCGAGTTGGAGAAGCCCGAGAGCCCTTCGGAGGGTGTGAGAATCCCTGTTAGAACCAACGAGACAAGCACCGATAAGGCAACGATATCGGAGCGTATCTTTCCCCACACGAAGAAGAAGATTGCCAATAAAATAATCGCGAAAACAATAAAAACCTGTATGTCCATTGTCAATTATATATACCGAGTTTACCGTGAGTTTGTTGCATGAAAGCGGGATGGTGTGAAGAAAACCGGTTGATTGTTAGTTGTATGGCTCTATGTTCGAATGTTAATTAAAATCCGGGTTCCTCCAACGAGTGCAAAGATAATTGAAATTCTTGTTTCTGGTGCGAATCTCCCGTGGAATTTAACACACCGTGAGCCTAACGAGACCGTGGGGATGATCTTTTCGAGCAATACAGGGGTTTTGAAGGAGAGCGGATTCTTCAAGGTGAATCCTTTTATGCCAGCCAGTTTTTTGTACATGAAGAGGTTTTAACTACTCCATATAGTTTTTTAACTATACGTAGTAGTTGCTGAACTGAATTGTTTAGTTATATTTGCGGTGTGATTATACGCCGTTTATTCGGAATTGTTCGCACACGACCAGTGGGAATATAAGATGGTGAATTAAAATGTACAATGAATATGAAAGAGTTAACAGCAAAGGAAGAAGAGGTAATGCGTTTCTTTTGGGACGAGGGGCCGCTGTTCGTGAAACAGTTGGTAGAGAAGTATCCCGACCCGAAACCGCATTTTAACACGTTATCCACCTATGCCCGGATGCTCGAGGAGAAAGGATTCCTTTCACATGAAACATTCGGGACGACGTATCGTTATTTCGCGCTTACCAGTGAAGAGGAGTACCGGAATGGCACGTTGAAGAACGTGGTGAAAAAATATTTCGATAACTCCTATCTCAGCGTGGTCTCGTCACTGATAAAGGAAGAGGATATTTCGGTGGACGAGGTGCGTAAGCTACTGGATGAAGTAGAAAAACTAAACGCTAACAAGTGACGGTTATGGAATCATTTCTGTATTACTTGCTTCGTGCATCCATTTTGATGGCGTTGTTCTATAGTTTTTACAAGATCTTTTTCGCTACCACGTTTCACGCGATCAACCGTTTTTTGCTGCTGGGACTTGTTTTGACAACCATTTTGTTGCCATTTCTCCGGTTTGGATTGATCCCCCGGAAGGAAGTTGCACCGCTCGTGTTTGATAGCCTCATGATCGATTTTTCCGCGATACCGGGGAGCGAGGCCGGTGAGGCAGGATTCGCGATGGATATTCCTTGGGTACCACTATTGACGGGCTTGTTTGTCGTGGGGCTACTTTTCTCCTTCGTTCGCTACCTGATTGGGGTGAGTCAAGTGATTGCCATCATCCGGAGATCGGAAAAGCAGTTCCTTGCCGATAACACCGTTATACACGTGACCGATAAAAATATTTCGCCGTTTAGTTGGATGAACTATATTGTATTTTCTCGTGAAGAGTTATCGATGGACAATGGGGCGATTATTAGGCATGAGCAAGCTCATGTTCGCTCAAAACATTCGATGGATATGGTATTTTTCGATCTTTTTACCTGCCTGTTTTGGTTTAACCCGTTCTCGTGGTTGCTACGTCGGGAGATCCAAACGATTCACGAGTACCAGGCTGATCAACGGGTACTTGACAGAGGTGTCAACTCCAAACAGTATCAACTATTATTAATCCGCGAGAGTGTTGGAGAGCAAAAGTTTGCATTGGCAAATAATTTTCACCGGCGCGACTTGCATAAACGAATTACAATGATGATGAAAAACAAAACAAACAACCGAATGAAATGGAGTTACGCGATGGTGCTTCCCGCGTTGTTCCTTGCCGTGACCCTGCTCTCGATCCCGAAACTGAACGCGAGCATACGTGAACGAGAACTTGATGAGATCGAGAAAAAGGACTCACTGGGGGGTGGCTCCGAGAAAAATGTCGAAATAATCGTGAGAGGTTTTGATGGAAAGAAGAATCCATTAGTTATCGTGGACGGAAAGAAAATAACACATGATGAGTTTCAGGAAATAAAGTCGGAAAATATCGAGTCAGTTTCGGTTTTAAAAAATAAAAGCGCCGTTGATGTATACGGCGAGGAGGGGAAAGACGGTGTGATCCTGATAACAACAAAAAAGAAGCCGATAATACGTTCCAATGATAATGTAAACCTCGACGGGGTCCTGATCGTGATTGATGGAGAAAAGATGGATAGTGATTTCAAATTGAGTTCAATTATTCCCGAGGAGATTGAATCTATTTCGGTATTGAAAAATAAATCAGCGGTCGATCTCTACGGTGAAGAAGGCGCGAACGGGGTAGTTATTATCGAGAAAAAGAGGGATGTATTAAAATAGATAATAAGCTTCTCACGTTTGAACTGCCCCAAAATTAGACAAAAAACTTTGGGGGTATTACAGATAAAATGCGCGCGTGGTTTCTATAATTTCCCGGAAACCGTGTACGCGTCGTGATAAAAAATTAACGTGCGATTGTCGGCCTTGGCTTTGTCCATGAATCGCTTCTTCTCTTCCATGGCAATGACCATGCTATTGTCGTAGCCACATAACCAGCTTAGCGAGAGGTTTAAAGAGGTTGGCAGCACGTCGCCCGGGTAAGCGTAATTGCCCTCCCCGGTGTCAAAGAGCACCACGATTTGTCCCGGCGTATGCCCGTCGTACAGCTCCAGCCGGATGTGCTCGTCGAGTTGCATGTCCTCCAGCACGAACTGGAGCTGTCCCGCGTCGTATACCGGCTCGATGTTATCGGCAAAAAAAGAGCCTTTTTCGAAAAGCGAGGGTTCCCGGTAGTTTTTCCATTGCGCGAGGCTCACCCGGTACGTGGCGTTTGGGAAGGTCGGTACGGCTTTGCCGCTATCGTCAAAAACCGTGTTCCCACCGCAGTGATCAAAATGAAGATGGGTGAGGATCACGTCGGTAACCTCTTCGGGCTCGAAACCAATTTTCCGGATCTCGTCCCTGATATCTTTTTGGTCAAAGGGTTGAAAGAACTTTAGCTTGGCATCGTGCTTGTTGCCGATTCCGTTATCCACGAGTATGCGCTTGCTCCCGGTTTCGATAAAGAGACAGCGCATTGACATCACGCACATGTTTTTTTCGTCGGCCTTGTATTTTGCCGACCAGTATTTTTTAGGGACCGAGCCGAACATCACGCCCCCGTCCCCCATGAAATATCCTGATTCAATAATGTGAAACTTGATCATATGTTTGCATTTTGTTCTTGCAAATGTACATTATTTACTTCGATTTTTCATTTTTCATTTCCAATTTCAGGTTCCCGAGAAGAGGAGCAGCCGTGTCTCACGACTCTCTATTCTGCTTGAACCTGTTTTTAAATTAAAAATAATGCTGCAACCCGATAGTGGCCTGGTAGCCTTTTGGACCTCTATTATCCTTGAAAAGACCGTAAGGAGTGCAGGAAGCGAAAAAGCCAAAGTCATTAATACCACCTTGAACCAAAAAATCCATAGTCACGGGTCGTATATTAAACTCCCCCGGGAGTTGCGTTTTCTGTTTTTTCCCGTTCTCATTGTTCCACCAGATCTTGGAAGATGAGGCAGTCTTCACCTTTACAATTACTCCCGCGTTCACGAAGAAATGGGAACCCCGTCCTATATGCCGGTTAGTCTCGATAAGGAGGGGAAATGTAAGATAAGTATAATGCAGACGCGACCGAAGGTACTCTTCACCCGGTTCGGTAGTGGTAATCACCGAACTGTAATTTTCTACTTCAATGGCTTTATTGTTTTGCAGGTGAATGGCGTTGAATTGGATGCCCATCCCCGTTATCCCCGCGAAGTTGCTTTTTCTTAGCCGCCATGATCCCTCGATGAAGTTCAGGTTGTATTGTAACGAACGACTCGAGTTAATAATAGAGGTTAACTCGCTACTGGAACCATATCTCTTGGGAAAATTGGTGAATCCGATGCCAAAACCGACCCAGTGGGTACGATTTGAAACGTCCCAGTCCGGGCGACTCGAGCGGCGATTTTTTTTAGGTTTGAAAATGTCTGGCACCGAAATCTCGAAACCACTTTCATAACGTCTCTCGATGTTCCTGTTTTCGGTGAAGATACCCTCGTAAATCTTCTGGCTTTGCACCGTGTCGCCCGCGGCATCTTGGCGATAAACCGAGACGTTCAACTCGTCGTTATTCTCGGTGATAACCACCTTCCGGTTGTTGTACTTGAACGTGGTGTCGGTCGGCACGAGCGGGGAAGCTGCCAAATAGAGCGCGGGCAGCAGTAGCGCGACGGTAATGACGATTCTTTTCATGTTATTTTTGTTTTATAAATAGTTGATTCACGAGTTCTTCCGATCCTTCCCCGCCGCGCATGTAGATAAGCGTGGCGGTGCCGTCGGTGCCCATTTTGAAAAGGATATAGCGGTTGACGCGGGTCTCGTCGTTGTTTAACTGGTAATACCCCGACGTGATGATGCCGTTGCTGATCACCTCCTTGATCTGATGCGCCTGTTGCTTGTCTGCCTCCAGGCACTGCTGAATATCACTCAGGATCGCCCGGTCGTACCTCAACGTGATACCTTGGTACTTGTCGAGATGATAATTGCGCAGTGCCTTGCCGGAAAGCACCACCATGGTGGCGCCTTTCTCCTTGCCATACTTTTCAAAGATGCTGTTTATCTTCAATCCCTCTTGTGCTGTGAGCTCTCCCATGGAAAACAGGGAAAGCAGGAGCAGCAACAGTATACGAAAAGGATGCTTGCTTTTTTTTATCATGTTATTCTATCTGTTTCTATCTTCGTTTCGCGCCTGTTGTTACTCCAGCACGAGTTCCAGTTGCTTTTCCATCATATCTTGGTCTGACTTGACCCTGTCGAACGATATCTCGGCGTATTTTTGAACGGTCGCGGGGTCGGTAATCCGCTTCCCGTCCACCCAAGCGTAGCTTCCATCTTGGGTGGAGGGCTGTTTCGCGGGGCGAGTTTCCAGAAGGACCGCGAGCAGGAGAACGGCAGCCACGGCCGCGATGGCCTTGAACGTGTCGAGTAGCCTCGGCCGACGTCTAGCAGGTGCGTTGGCCTCCATCTCTATCTCTTTCAAGACGGCGCGGGCCGTCACCTCATCGTCCATGAACCGGAAGAGCGGGGCTATCTCTTGTAGCTCCTCGGGCAGCTCTTCCTGACTGAAGTAGCGGCGAAGTGCCTCCTCTTCCGCGGTGGAGGTATCTCCCTCGAAATAACGATCTAATAAATGGTGAATATCTTTCATACGACGGGTTGTTTTTTTCGATAATACATGATATACAGTTCGCGCATTCGTTTACGTGCTCGCGAGAGGTTGTTGCGTACCGCCTCGGGCGTGATACCCGTGATTTCGGCGATTTCCGCGGTCTCGTATCCTTCCATGTCTTTCATTTGCAAGACACGTTGCTGGAGGGGCGGTAGCATCTCCAGGATGCGCCGGATGGCATCTCGAACTTCTTTTTGTTCTAATAGCGAGTCGGGCAGCTGCTCTTCGGCTTCGTTGCCCATCAATTCCACTTCATCCGAGTAGGATTTCCGCGAACGGATCTTGTCGATACTCAAGTTCTTTACCATGGTCATGCAAAATGCTTCCACGTTGTCGTACCGCTCGATCCGATCCCGGAAGTGCCATATCTTGAGGCATGCATCTTGCACCACGTCTTCCGCGTCTTCGGTGTTCCCGGTGACGCGACAGGCAACCGAGAGCAGCGAGGGGCGTAGCTTTACGACGATTTTCTTGTATTCAACGATGTCCATACTCGTATACTCGACGAACGAAGGGTGCAAAACGTATCATTTAATAATAAAAAAGATTTCAACGGGGATAGGCATTGGGAAATATCCCCTTCCTTGGTATGATTCTTGCATATAAAATTGTAATTTTGTGGCAAATTTACAATTTAGCGGTGACATTTTTCCGGTTCACCGCGAACAGGGTGTATGCAAATTCCAAAAAAACAAGATAACATTGCCGAATACCTGCTTTTCATGTGGCAGGTGGAGGATCTTATCCGGGCTCACGGGATGGATATCGAGAAGATCGACGAATCACTTGTCCTCCCGGTGTACCAGACAGCGGAAGAACGTGAACAGGCACGCGATTGGTACGAGGGGCTGATCCTGATGATGCAGTCGGAAGGGGTGCAGGAGAAAGGGCACCTCCAAGTAAACAAGAACATCATTATCGACCTGACCGATACCCACCTGCGGTTGCTGAATGACCCCAGGGAGTCGGAATACATCGCGGTGTATTACAAAACATTGCCCCATATCGTGGCGCTCCGGGCCAAATCGGCAGAGGCGGAGGTGCCGGAGTTGGAGACCTGCTTCACCGCCTTGTATGGCTATCTTTTGCTAAAGCTGCAAGGGAAGGAGATATCCGGCGATACCCAGGCGGCGGTCACCCAGATTACCACGCTGTTGCGGCTTCTTTCAAAAAAGTACAAGACGATCGACGAGGCAAACGATAACCAAGCATGATATCGGGGCCGTGGAACCAAGTACGAGTCCATCGGGATAAACGGGATTGAAAAGATAAAAAATAGAGGATATGGCTATTTTCACGGGAACAACTAAACAGCTGGGAGGAGGAGAAAAAGATAAGCTGAAACAGCAGTTTTTCTACGGGTTGGTGCAGAAGAATGTACTGGTTACCGGCGCGCACGGCCAGCTGGGAAGCGAGTTAAAGAAACTTTCCGAACAGGTGAGCCTCCCTTTCCGGTTTTTTTTCACGGATGCCGACAGCCTCGATATCACCGATATTGATCAGGTGGACGCGTTTGTAACGCATCATGCCGTGCTCTACATTATCAATTGCGCCGGTTACACGGCGGTGGATAAAGCGGAAACGGAGCCCGAGAATGCTTTCGCCGTGAATGCCACCGCGGTAGAGAATTTGGCACTGGTAGCGAGGGAACGGGGAGTGAAACTGATTCACGTGTCCACCGACTTCGTGTTCGATGGCAACGCTCGTGTACCTTACAGGGAAGAGGATGTAGTCCGCCCCTTATCGGTGTACGGGAAATCGAAATTACAAGGCGAAGAGTTGCTGCAGGAGGTGGGAGGTGATTGGATCATCCTCCGTACTTCTTGGCTTTACTCGGAATTTGCCAATAACTTCGTGAAGACGATGATCCGGCTTATGAACGAGCGGGAGAGCCTCACCGTGGTGAACGATCAACGGGGTACGCCCACGTACGCGGCCGACCTGGCCGAGATGATCGTGCATATCCTGCAAACCGCGGAGGATCAACAAGAATGGAAAACGGGCATTTATCACTTCTCGAACCGGGGAGAGACCACGTGGTTCGATTTTGCCCGCGAGATACAGCGTGTAGCAGGTATCGAAGGATGCGAGTTGCTTCCGGTGTCGACCGAGGCATACGGGGTACCCGCGTCCCGTCCGGCATACAGCGTGATGGACCTGTCCAAGATACGGTCGGCGTTCCAAGTGGAGATACCGGCCTGGGAAGAGGCGTTGAGGAGATGCATGCGACAATTAAAAATGAATAATTAAAAATTAAGAATTAAGAATTGTGCGGTTGTTAGTGAGGTTACTATGGGGGAAATATTATTAATTTTCTCATTTTTAATTCTTAATTATCAAAAATAGATGGCATTGAAGAATGAGATAGAACGCCGGCGCACGTTCGCCGTGATTAGTCACCCCGACGCGGGGAAAACCACGCTCACCGAGAAGCTCCTGCTGTTCGGGGGAGCCATTCACGTCGCGGGCGCCGTGAAATCGAACAAGATCAAGAAGACCGCCACGTCTGACTGGATGGAGATAGAGAAGCAACGCGGTATCTCGGTCGCCACGTCGGTGATGGGATTCGACTACAGCGATCATAAGGTCAATATCTTGGATACCCCCGGGCACCAGGATTTCGCGGAAGACACCTACCGAACGCTCACCGCGGTGGATAGCGTGATCGTGGTGGTGGACGTGGCCAAAGGGGTGGAGACCCAGACCCGCAAGCTGATGGAGGTGTGCCGCATGCGCCACACGCCGGTGATGATTTTCGTGAACAAGCTGGACCGGGAGGGGCGGGAACCGTTTGATATCCTGGACGAGCTGGAGGAGGAACTAAAGATCGGTGTCCGTCCGCTAAGCTGGCCCATCGATATGGGAGAGCGCTTCAAGGGAGTATATAACCTCTACCGGGAGAGCCTCGACCTCTACAAGCCCAGCAAGCAGGTGGTGACCGAGTCGGTTCACCTGGATATTGATGCCCCGGAGCTCGAGCAGCATATTGGCGAGAAGTTGTCGGCAAAGTTGCGCGACGACGTGGAACTGATTACCGAGGTGTATCCCGGGTTCGACCGGGAAGCATACTTGGCGGGAAACTTGGCGCCGGTGTTTTTCGGGTCGGCACTGAATAACTTCGGGGTGAAGGAACTGCTGGATTGCTTCGTGGATATCGCGCCGTCGCCCCGCCCGGTGGAGGCCGTCGAGCGGGTGGTGGACCCTTACGAGGAGGCATTCTCGGGCTTTGTATTCAAGATACACGCGAACATGGATCCCAACCACCGCTCCCGGATTGCCTTCGTGAAGGTATGCTCCGGCAAGTTCGAGCGGAACGTCAACTACAAGCACGTGCGGTTTAACCGGATGATGCGCTTCTCGTCGCCGACCGCCTTCATGGCGCAGAAGAAAGAGATCATGGACGAAGCGTTCGCGGGCGATATCGTGGGGCTTCCCGATACCGGAAACTTCAAGATCGGTGACACGCTCACCGGGGGCGAGGAACTTCACTTTAAAGGGCTGCCAAGCTTTTCGCCGGAGATGTTCAAGTACATCGAGAATGCCGATCCCATGAAATCGAAACAGTTACAGAAAGGGGTGGAGCAGTTGATGGATGAAGGGGTGGCCCAGCTCTTTACCAACCAGTTTAACGGCCGCAGGATCATCGGCACGGTGGGGCAACTCCAGTTCGAGGTGATCCAGTACCGGTTATTGCACGAGTACGGGGCACAGTGCCGGTGGGAGCCTATCAACCTGTATAAAGCGTGCTGGATAGAGAGTGACAACCCGGCGGAACTGGAAGATTTCAAGAAGCGAAAATACCAGTACATGGCCTTGGATAAGGAGGGTAGGGATGTTTTCCTCGCGGAGTCGAACTACATCCTGATGATGGCACGGCAAGATTTCAAAAATATCCGCTTCCATTTCAGTTCGGAATATTAACTACTTGGGCGTGATCATGCCGTTTTCGTGGAGCTTCCGGTAGACCGATTCGCCCAGGTCGTGCTTCACGCGCGAGAGATCGCTCTTCCGTGCCCATACCCTGAAGGTGAACTCGAGCGAGTTGTTGTTGATCTTGGTCATCCGGGCGAACGGCTTCGGGTGCTTGACTACCAGCGAATGTCCATCGGCCAGCGCCAGCATCAGCTCTTTTACTTTCTCGATATCGTTCCCGTAATCCACGTTGACCACGACCTCGGTCCGCAGGATGCCGTCGACGCTGTTGTCGTTGATGATGGTGCCCGTGGAGAGGGGGCCGTTGGGGATATAGATGGTTTTATTGTCCGCCGTGCGTAATATCGTGTGCAGGATGCCAATGCTCTCCACCGTCCCTTCCAAGTTTTGTGCCCGGATGAAGTCGCCTCCCCGGAACGGTTTACTCAGCAGGATCATGACACCGCCGGCGAAATTGGCCAGGTTATCTTTCATGGCGAGGCCGATCGCGAGTCCCGCCGCGCCGATGATGGCGGCGATGGAGACCGTTTTGACGCCGACCGTGTTGATGATAATCATAAAGAGCACCACGAAGAGGAACCCTTGGATAACGCTCCGGAGGAACCCTTTCAGGACAACGTCCCACGAGCTCTTTCGCATCACCTTTCCCACGAAGCCGTCGATCTTGAGAATCAGGAAGCGGCCGATAACGAAGAGTATCACCGCGATAAGGATGTTCATCAGCAGGTCGATTCCCCACGTGAGCATGTTGTCCCATATCTGTTGGTACCGGCCGTCCTTGAGCAGTTGCCCGAACGAGAGGCTGCTCTCCGGCGTGACCGCCACGCTATCGGTAGGAATGATTGTTTGAAGCAATACCATCTTTCAGAGTTTAAATAATAGTGATACGGCACAAAAGTAGTGAAAGTTGAGAGACAAAGCGAAAATTTATTTTCAAACTTGTCCGAAACGCATCCTACTTTATCTAAAAATACAAAAAAACGGGCACTTTCTTTACCAAATAAATGGGTTGCTGCTATTTACACGAGAATTAACCATTGTTTTTTGATCCAACGCGTGTTGTAATAGGGAATTTACCCGTATATTTGCAAAATTACCACGAACGAAAATGAGAATACTATTTTTTTTATCCCTGTTTATATACAGCTTGGCAGCGACAGCGCAAATGCCGGGCTACATGGAGTGGGTGGACCGGTCGGCCCGGTACATCGAAGATAATAAGCTGGACAGCGCGTCGATGGCATTGCAACGCGCCATGTCGCTGGATCCCGCGAACGAAAACAATCCCGTGCTATTGCTTAATCTCGGGATATTGCAACGGCAACTGGGCCAGTTGGACGACGCGTACATCTCTTTCACGGCATCCTTGGGTAACAATCCCATGCCCGAGGTGGTCCTGCACAACCGGGCCTCGCTCTTGTGCGATATGGAGCGGTTCGACCAGGCGATGGAAGACTACGACGCCCTCCTGCGCCTTGACCCTGAAGACGTGGAGGCGTATTACCGCCGGGGACTGCTTTTCTTGGAGAAGGGCGACCGTGAAAAGGCAGAAGCCGATTTTAACGCGTCCAAGGCAATCGATCCCGATAACATGTACACGCTGTTGAGCCAATCCCTGCTCTATAAATTGGACGACAACTGGGGCGCAGCCGCCGAGGTATACACCCTGCTGATCGAGAACGAGCAGGATCCCGATCCAATCTTTTACCTGAACCGGGCGGAGTGCTACCTGAATACCGAGCGTATTTCCAGCGCGTCGGCCGATTTGCAGGTAGCCGAAATGTCGCAACGAAACAACCCCTACTTTTATATCCTACGCGGGCGTGTCCGTCTGGCCCAGTTTGATAAAACCGCCGCCCGGTCCGACTTTACCCGTGCCAAAGAAATGGGGTACGATGCCGCGACAGCCGACGAGTGGTTAAAGAAAGCTGTATAGAACAGGACGTTTTCTTATTTGTTAATAGGGAGTGTGATACAGCATCCACTGGCGTGGTTTTCTCGCGGGTAGCGGTTTTGTCGATACGCCGGGACCGCGAAGGACGATATCCCCATAACTTGCTATATTTGTCGTGAAAAATAATCATTTATAGTGATTGCCGTCCTGCCGGTACTTCTCTAATTTTGGGCTTTATTAGTAATAAGCTCACTCACCGGATGCAGGGCACCTATCACAGCATGCTACAAGAAGTCTCCTTCCGGTAAAATAATCAATCATAGGCATGGAAGAAAAAAGAACCAACGCGACGTTCGAGAACTTGGACCAAGAAAAGCTTAAGCGGATGCTTCAAATCAAGCAACAGTACGAGCAAGGATATTTATCGGTGGACGAGGCAAAAGCACGGGTTAAGAAGGAGGTGGGACGCATCTCTCCCGAGGAGTTTGCCGCGGCCGAACAATTGCACAAGGACGAAGACCCGGACGAGTGCCGCAACGAGGATGCACGCACGATACTCGACATTTTCGACGGGTTAATTGGTGAAGAAGAAGAAAAGCTCCCGTTTGGGCACTCGATTGACGCGTACCGCCGGGAGAACGACGCGCTGAAGCAATTGTTATTGAAAGGGGACGGGTTGGCGAAAAAGCCGTTTATCTTGAACCCGTGGTTGGAGCTGATGGAGGAGATATTGCCCTACAAGGTTCATTACAGCCGAAAGCAGAACCAGCTTTACTCGGCACTGGAGCGGCAAGGGTTCGATCGCCCCTCGACCACCATGTGGGTGTACGACGACGAGGTGCGCGACATGATCAACGAGGCGTACGAGTTGTTGCAGGCCCAGGAAGTAGAGGTGGAAAAGTTCTTGGGTTTATACGAGCGGATGGCTTATGACGCGCGGGACTTGATGGAGAAGGAGGAGTTGATTCTATACCCCACCTCCCTGAAGTTGATCCCCGAAGAAGAGTTTGAAGAGATGAAGTCGGGCGACCGGGAGATCGGTTTTTACCGGATCGATATGCCTGAGCTCGAGCCCGCTTATCCCGGATCGTCGTCATCGGCGGTTGCACCTTCTTCCCCCACCATTACTTCTACCCCGGCGACCGCTCCTTCCTCTGCGGCGACCACTTCTTCCTCCCCGGCTGGTACACCCGCCGCGGGCGATTTCATGGACGACCTGGCGTTGCTTCTCTCGAAGCACGGCATGGGTGGCGGTGGTGGTATAGACCCGGCTACCGATGTGCTTGATGTGGCCGAGGGGAAACTCACGCTAAACCAAATCAACCTCCTGTTTCGCCACTTGCCGGTGGATATCTCCTACGTGGATGAAAACGACCTGGTGAAGTTCTACACCGATACCGAAGAGCGGGTGTTCCCCCGCAGCAAGGGAGTTATCGGGCGAGAAGTGCGCAACTGCCACCCGCCCAAGAGCCTCCACATGGTGGAAGAGATCATCGAGAAATTCCGCTCCGGCAAAGAGAGCAAGGCGGAGTTCTGGATCAATAAACCCGGTCTGTTTATTTATATCGTCTACGTGGCGGTGCGAGATAAGGACGGCACCTTCCGCGGCGTGATGGAGATGATGCAAGATTGCACCCGCATCCGCGCGTTTGAAGGAGAGCGGCGCCTGCTCACTTGGGAAGAAGAGCAAAAGCGCAACGCGGCCGTCTCGCCTGAATCGGGCAGCGCGGGTGACGGGCATGCCGTTGAACTGGTTATTACTCCCGATACCAAGTTAAAGGTGTTGCTCGACCGTTATCCCCGGTTGAAAGACGACCTGACGACGATAAGCCCCAAGTTCTCGATGCTGAAGAGTCCCATGGCAAGAGTGGTTTTGCCCCTTGCTACCTTGAAGTTGATGAGCGAGCAGTCTGGCGTGCCGCGCGAGGAGCTAATCGAGAAACTCA
>WPCG01082448.1_pt1 | contig 93176 bp, 74 predicted proteins | sample 5403311 | NCBI WGS metagenome assembly WPCG01 (sample SAMN12869467, study PRJNA574797) | sludge metagenome | isolation source: wastewater treatment of Control | place: China:Beijing | collected 2019-05-17 | reverse complement strand
ATGCGAATCAGTATTTAAAAAATTAGATAAATGAATGCGATGGCAATTTTCCCCATCGTATGTACAAGTAATCCTTTCGTGGATCTTACTTTTTGCGCTCTTTGAATAGTTGTTTTTTCATTCAGCCAGTTGAAGAATGATTCTATGGGTTGTCTGACTTTGGAAACTGCCGTTGAGAACAAGTCATTATAGGCTTTTTGGCGTTGCCTTTCCTGTTCGGATTGTCCCTTGACAGCCTTAACGGGAGTGAACATTTCAATATTCTGCTTTTGTTTCTTGTCAGCATTGAAGTATTCAAAGTCAGAGTATATCTTGTCTCCAAAGATCACGGTATTGGAGATATAATCACCCCAGGCCTGTTTAAAAACAGTCAGGTCATTATCCTCGGCAGGAGTAACCATAAGAGATTCGGGAAAGGGAATTGTTCCTTCCCTTCGCGAGGTCAGCGCATGAAGTTTCAACCCGTAATAATACTGGTTCTTTGTAGAACAGTATCCCTTGGCGGTTATTTCACGGGCCACTTTTCCTTTCCTGTGCCTGCCCGCGCAAGTTATCACGGGCAAGGAGTCAACAAGGGATATGCCCCTGTCACAATCAGCCGGCATGAATGAAGATATCAATCTCCGGGATAATACCCTGAAGGCTTCACTAAGACGGTTTAATCTGAGATTAAAGCTCTGGTATGAAGGTAATTTGGGAAACCAGGAAGAAAGATATTCTGATGCAAAATTGTGTATGTCCCTGATTTGGAAATACTTTTGACAATGTCCCGCAAACAGGTAGATAGTCATTATTTCCTGGTCAGTGAATTCCGGATTCGAATTATTGCTGTATCTTTGGCAATAATATTTCAGTTCCTGATCGTATAAATCACATATATACATATAAATCTGTATCAGTTTAAACTCTTTCTCGCTGGGAATCATACTTGAAAAATAATGGGGATTATTCTTCTAAGTTAATGATTTCCAGCGGATTGAGCAAATATCCAGCATGCTTATTTCATTGATTTTAAATACTTTAACTAAATAAACTCGCGAACAGTTTCAACTACTGATTCGCATTAATTACTATCTTTGCAGAACGATTCGAGTAATAACAATGCTTCTAAACCTGTATTCAGGAAGAGTCCTATTTTTAATTTTTTTCAAATGAATCTTTTAAGAGAAAAAATGATGAAATACGATGCCCCGCAACGAGCGAAGGCAGCGGGTATCTATCCTTACTTCCGGGCAATCGAGAGCGACCAGGATACAGAGGTGGTAATAAACGGCAAAAAGGTACTGATGTTTGGATCAAATGCCTACTTGGGGTTGACAAACCACCCGAAGGTGAAGGAAGCCGCGGTTGCCGCTACTAAAAAGTACGGGACCGGGATGGCGGGCTCGCGTTTCCTGAACGGTACGCTCGACATCCACTTGGAGCTGGAACGCAAACTTGCCAACTTCATGGATAAGGATGAGGCCATCGTCTTTCCCACCGGCTTCTCCGTCAACGAGGGGGTGCTGGGGTGTATCACCGACCGGAATGATTTTATCATATGGGACGAGAGAGACCATGCCTCGATTATTGAAGGGATACGTACCTCGTTCTCCACCAAGTACAAATTCCGGCACAACGACATGGGCTCGTTGGAGAAACAACTAAAACGGTGCGACCCCCGAAGGGTGAAGCTGATCGTGGTGGATGGCGTGTTCAGCATGGAAGGCGACTTGGCTAACCTGCCCGAGATCGTGCGGTTGGCACGCAAGTACAACGCCAATATCATGGTAGACGAAGCACACAGCCTGGGTGTCCTCGGGAAAAGATACAGCGGGAAGGGTGTGTGCGACCACTTCGGGCTGCTCGACGACGTGGACCTCGTGATGGGCACCTTTAGTAAATCGCTCGCGTCAATCGGTGGTTTTATCGCCGGGGAGTACGCGGTGATCAATTACCTGCGTCACAACGCCCGCACCAATATTTTCAGCGCGAGCATCACGCCCGCCGCCACCGCTGCTGCTTCGGTTGCCCTTGATATCCTTAAGTCGGAGCCGGAAAGGGTGAAAAAGTTGTGGGAACTGACCCACTACGCTATCAAGCAATTTAAAGAGAAGGGGTTTGAACTGGGGCCGACCGAAACACCCATCATGCCACTCTACGTGAGAGACAACGACAAGACATTCCTGATTACCAAGCTGCTCTTCGAAGAAGGAATCTTCGTGAACCCGGTGGTTTCTCCCGCCGTGGCTCCCGATGACACGCTTATCCGCTACTCGCTGATGGCCACGCATACCAGGGAGCAGATCGACTACTCCATCGAGCATATCGCGAACGTGTTCAAGAAACTGCAAATCATCGAATAGTACCCGTGGAACCTCCCGGGCGCTACCCCGGGAAGAGATTGATAGGTATTGTAAGGGTGCTGTTCGCGTGAAAACACTATATTTAACATACTTGAATCGATGGGATCGCGAAAAAATATGTACTTTTGCATGCAATAAAAAAACAACGCGTATGTCATTTATTGCAGATAAAATTGTTATGGAGGGGTTGACCTTTGACGACCTCCTGTTAGTACCCGCCTACTCGGAAGTACTTCCCCGGAACGTGGATCTCACCACTCGTTTTTCAAAAAATATCACGCTCAACGTGCCGATGGTGTCGGCTGCCATGGACACGGTCACCGAGACCACCATGGCCATTGCCATCGCCCGCGAGGGAGGGATAGGGGTGATTCATAAGAACATGAGCATCGAGGAACAGGCCAAGCAGGTGCGGGCCGTGAAACGCGCCGAGAACGGGATGATCCTGAACCCGATCAGTATCACGCCCGACAGGACCGTGGCTGTCGCGCTGGCGATGATGTCTGAATTCAAGATCGGGGGAATCCCGGTGGTAGATCCTGAAAACCGGCTGGTGGGAATCGTGACCAATCGCGACTTGCGGTTTGAAAAATCAATGGAGAAACGGATCCACGAGGTGATGACGAAAGACAACCTCGTTACCACCCGTCAAAGCACCAACTTGGAAGATGCTGCCGAGATCCTGCAACAACACAAGATCGAGAAACTGCCGGTAGTCGACTCCGACAATAAGCTGGTGGGACTAATCACGTATAAAGATATCACCAAGGCAAAAGATAAACCGTTTGCTTGCAAGGATGAGCAAGGGCGACTGCGTGTGGCAGCCGGGATTGGCGTTACCCCCGACTCCGTGGAGCGTGCCGGGGCATTGATCGAGGCGGGAGTGGACGCGATCGTGATCGACACCGCCCACGGGCACTCGAAAGGGGTGGCCGATATGCTTCGACTGATTAAAAAGACCTATGGCGGGATCGATGTAGTGGTAGGGAATATCGCCACGGGCGATGCCGCGCGTTACTTGGTGGATGCCGGCGCGGATGCCGTGAAGGTAGGTATCGGGCCGGGATCGATTTGCACTACCCGTGTGATTGCCGGGGTGGGGGTCCCCCAGCTGACGGCCATTTACGAGGTGGCGAACGCGTTGAAAGGAACCGGGGTGCCCCTGATCGCCGATGGAGGCTTGCGCTACTCCGGGGATATCGTGAAGGCATTGGCTGCCGGCGCCTCTTCCGTTATGATGGGCTCATTGCTTGCCGGAACCGAAGAGTCGCCGGGAGAGACCATCATCTTTAACGGCCGCAAGTTCAAGTCGTACCGCGGCATGGGATCGCTCTCCGCAATGCAGCAAGGTTCCAAGGACCGTTACTTCCAAGACGTGGAAGACGACATCAAGAAGCTGGTTCCCGAAGGGATCGAGGCCCGCGTGCCGTTCAAGGGGACCCTGCAAGAGGTCATCTTTCAGATGGTGGGTGGCCTTCGAGCAGGGATGGGCTATTGCGGTGCCCCTGACATCGAAAGGCTTCACGAGGCCAAGTTTACCCGTATCACCTCGGCAGGCTATACCGAGAGCCACCCGCACGGCGTGATGATCACCCGGGAAGCACCCAACTACAGCAAGGGAAGCGAGTAATTCGCTGGGGCGACTTCGTTCTTCTCGTGCTCCAATTATCTATTTTACTCTCCCTCGCCTTTGCGGCGGGGGAGATTTTTTTTAGCGCCTCGCGGGATTCGCGGAATCAGGTGAATTTTTTCCACGTTTCATGCAACGTTTTGCCCGCCAATAACGTCATTAGAGTAAACAGGGAAATTGATATGCCGGAACATCGTTTGATACTTGCTTGCAAGCAGGGGAAATTGTGGGCGAGGAAGGAGGTGTACGAACAGTATGCTCCGGCCATGATGGTCCTATGCAGGCGCTATGTCCCGAATGACGAAGACGCGAAAGACGTGTTACAGGATGGATTTATTAAAGTATTTACCGAGATAGGGCAATACGCGGGAAGCGGTTCTTTTGGAGGATGGGTACGGAAAGTTTTCGTGAACACGTCGCTCGATTATATCCGAAAGAAGAACCGGTTGAAGCAAAAGGAACTGTTAGCGGATGTAGAGATAGACCCGCGTGCGAGCGGACCCGATATCGGGGAGATCACGGCGGACGATTTGATGCAGTGTATCGGCGAGCTTCCCGACACGTACCGAACGGTTTTTAACCTGTTCGCGGTGGAGGGGTATAACCACCGCGAAATCGCCGGGATGCTGAACATGTCTGAAAGTACTTCGAGGTCGTGTTTTTTCAGGGCACGGCAACTATTGCAAAAGAAGGTCGCGTGCTTGAGGGAATACAAGTAAAGGATACAAGTAAGGAATAGAAGGGGTAAGGATGCAATCAGGTAAAAAGGAAATAGAGAAACGGGATGATTTTTCACGGAAAGCCGGGGAGGTATTACAGGAGCACCGAGTACCTGTCGATCCCGCTGTATGGGATGCTTTGGTAAAGAGACTCCCATCGCGTGAAAGACGCTTGCCTGCCTATTTGCCCTGGGTCGTTGCCGGCGTGGCTGCCGCCTTGCTGGCGATGGTACTATTGCTTGATCCTTTCGCGGAAGAAAAAGGCGTTGAACCGTTGCTTACGCGAGAATCCGCATTACCGGCATTCGTACCCTCGGGGCCTGAAATAGCCGCGAAAGACGTGGCCCCCGAGGACGATACCAAGTCGACACCGCCACACGTAACCCCCGAGGATGAGACCGAATTGATACCGTCCCACGTGGAACCCGTGAAGAGGGAAGATGCAGGCAGTATTACCGGAGTAATCCAACCGGGGCAATCCGAAGAGACAGCGGTATTCGCCGAGCTTGTTGAACCCGCGGTGCAGGTCACTGAAAAGGAGTCGATGGATTCAGTAAGAACAGTAAAAACCCGGGAGCAGAGCCCCCGGTCGTTAATAGCGGCTCTGGGCAGTGGCGGGGGCTTGTCGGGCATGCCCTTCGGGGGACTCTCGGGGGATGAAGCGTCGTATTCCGATTATTTCCCGGGAGGCGAACTGGGGTCACATAACGGTCCGGGGGGAGAGCCCTCGAATAAATATAACCTGTTAACCCCCGGTGACTATACCGAGGCCGAACACCGTCCCCCCGTCTCGTTCAGCCTGATGGCGGGCATCCCGATAACGAATAACCTGGGGTTGGAAGCCGGCGTATCTTATACCTACCTGTTCTCTCGTTTCAGGCGGAACGACCAGTTTGTCTATCGAGGTACATTGCATCAACACTATATTGGCATCCCGGTCAACTTGCGGTACAACGTCTGGCAGAAAGATGCTTGGCAGGTGTATGTATGGGGAGGGGGGAGCATCGAGAAAGGACTTTGGTCGGTTTACAAGCAGGAGATTGAACATAATGGCGGCATCGTCTACCATACCGAAACCCGTGGCCGGATTGATGGGTTCCAGTTCTCGGCACAAGGAGGAGCCGGCTTCAGTTACCGGCTACAGGATAACCTGCACCTGTTTGCCGAGCCGCGCCTTATCTATTACTTCAAAAATAATCAACCCGTGAGTGCCCGAACGGAAAACCCATGGGTTTTCGGGCTGGGCATGGGCATACGAATACAATTCACTTCAAACAATTAGTTACTATGAACATGAAAAATTTAACTTTTTTACTGCTGCTTGCCGGCTTGTTCGCTTTGCCGGGCTGCAACAACAACGTGGACGAATATGTCACGTACACCATCAATGAACCGGTATTCATGTCGGCCAGCGAGTTCAGGAGCGCGGTAGACGTGGCAGAAGCCCAGCCTATCGAGAAGCAAGGGAAGATCGTCTTTTACAGTGATTACCTCTATATCTCTCAGCCGGGGAAGGGAATTCACGTGATTGATAATCGCGTACCCTCCAGTCCCAAGAACATCGCATTCATCGAGTTGCCGGGGAATGCCGATATGCACGTGCGTGACGGAGTGTTGTATGCCGATTCGCACGTCGACCTAGTATGGTTCGATATCAACAACCCGGCCGAACCGGTATTCAAAGGTCGGAAGGAAGAAGTGTTTCCGCAAGCATTACCTCCCACTGAAAACAACTTCAGCATTGACTACGCGAAGTCGATGGACAAGGAGAAAGGCATCGTGGTCGGTTGGAAAACGGTAGAAAGGAAAGAGGTAGTCCGCGAGTACAGGCCCCGCTGGTTCGGGTGGGGCGGATGGAGTGAAAGAGCAATGATGTTCAGCAGCGATGCTGCCTCGTCTGGTGGCGGGGTGGGGGCGACCGGATCCATGTCGCGATTCGCTATTTATGACGATAACCTCTATACCGTAATGAATAACGTGCTCGGTATTTTCGACCTGTCGGGTGAATCGCCATCGAAAATAGGCAATAATATACCCGTGGGGTTTGATGTAGAAACCATCTTTAGCTATAAGGAGTGCTTGTTCATGGGGACCCCCACGGGTATGATCATCTACTCGGTAGAAGATCCGGTAAGGCCGGAATACCAATCCATGATTACCCACGCGTTCGGGTGTGACCCGGTGGTAGTGGAAGACGATATTGCCTACGTGACGGTGCGGTCGGGTACTTTTTGCGGGCAGAATGCCAACGAGTTGATTATCGTCGACGTGAGTAACGTGAAGAAACCAATACATCTCGTCACGTATGGTATGGTAGGCCCCAAAGGGTTGGGGATAGACGACGGCACGCTATTCGTTTGCGACGATGGGTTGAAGGTGTTTAATGCCGGGAACCCGCAAACGATCATGGCCAACCGTCTCGCGCACTTTAAAGAGATAGACGGGTTCGATGTGATCCCTTACAATAACGTGCTGATGATGATCGCCGCAGACGGGATATACCAGTACGATTACACCGATGTTCAACAGATAACGCAATTGAGCCGCTTGCCCATTGGCAACTAACATTTCCCTGTTTGCTCGATTGGTTACTGCCGCCGGAGAAATTCAGCGGCAGTTTTTTTGTCCGGGCACCATCATATCTTCATCCTCGTGGCTACTAATAATGTCAGGGAGCGTGCATGACTTGTTAACCGGCTATTTCGCGGTTCCCTTTTGCATGGGGACGAAGATGAAGTTGCCGTGTTCCGATTCCCTGAACTCTTCTTCACCGATCCGCTTGATCACGGTCATTTTTTGACCCATCCTCCCGCCTAGCGGTGCTACCATCCATCCTCCCACGCGGAGCTGCTGCAACAGCTTCTTTGGAACCTCCACGGGAGCGGCTGTCAACAATATCTTGTCGAAGGGAGCATGTTCCGGCAACCCTTCAAATCCATCCCCGTAGAAGAGATTCGGGTGATACCCCAACTTATTCAAGGTTTCTTTCGCGGTGAGGTATAGCTGGTGATACCGTTCGATGCTATACACCTCCGCGTCCATCTCGCAAAGTATGGCGGCCTGGTACCCGCTGCCTGTCCCTATCTCCAATACTTTCTCCCCGGGCTTCAACTCCAGTAACTGGGTCTGGTATGCTACCGTGTAGGGTTGCGAGATAGTCTGTTCTTTTTCGATTGGCAGGGCACGGTCCAAGTAGGCGTATTCCGACAGTTCTTCGTCGATAAACAGGTGTCGCGGGACATTTTCAATGGCAGCCAAGACCCGCTTATCGCTAATCCCTTTTCTTTTTAGTCCCTCGGCTAATCTCCGGGCTTTCTCGTTTTGTGGCGATGTGGTTGTCATAGGCGTTTCTGTTTTTCCATTCCGGTTGCTGCTGTTAGAGGCGCGGGTGATCAATAGCCCCGCGCAACATGCAACAACGATGAATACCGGAAGGAGGTGTTTTTTCCCTTTTTGAATGCTCATATCGTATCGGTTTTATTTACTCGCGTCGTGACTTCACGAGAAAACATTTAAGTCTACTCGAACACTGCCAAGGCGCATCCTGTATTCTACAAAGATAATGATTTTCTGTGTTTTACCTTGACTCATGACAATTATTCGTGGAGAAAATAGATCGATAAAAGCACCAAGGTAGCTTGGAAAACGAATCAGCCGATGTTCACGATGAAATAAAAATCGTATATTGCGGCCGATTTTAATACACGAAATTAACGTATGGCTGTAACGATAACGAGAGAAACATGGGGAGTGATCTATAACTCGGTCGCCAACATGCGGTCCGAACCCCTGCATAGTTCTGAGCTGGTGTCTCAAGCATTGCTTGGCACGCCGGTGAGAATCCTTGAAGAACAGGGGGAATGGCGTAGGGTACAAACACCGGATAAATATACAGGATGGATGAATGGTTCAATCCAACCCGTCTCCGGGCAGGAACACGACGATTACCTTCATGAATCCAAACTCATTGTTACTGCTCTTTACGCGCGTGCCATGGAAAAGCCGGACGCCCATTCCCTTCCTGTTTCCGACCTAGTGATGGGAAATACATTAGTTATTCATTCCATGGAGAAACAATACTTCAAGGCCCGTTACCCGGATGGGCGGATAGCATACGTGAGCAAGGCAGACGCGGTGACCGTGGACGAATGGCTTAACGAGATCCAGCTAACGGGAGAGAGTATTGTAAAGAGCGCGATGCAGTTCACGGGCATACCTTACCTCTGGGGGGGCACCTCTTCCAAGGGGCTCGACTGCAGTGGATTCACCCAACAGGTTTATTTCATGCACGGCATTGTCCTCGCGCGTGACGCGTCGCAACAGGTGATGCAGGGCAAATTTGTTGATTCTGTTGCTAATTTCGGCAATGCCTTGCCGGGCGACTTGCTCTTTTTCGGGTCAAAGGCGACGGCCGATAATCCCGGTGAGAAAGTAGTCCACGTGGGGATATACATGGGAGATAAGCGGTTTATTCATGCCTCAGATTATGTCCGCGTAAACAGTTTTGATCCTGCCGGCCCACTTTACGACGAGTTTAACGCGAACCGCTATCTCCGCGCCAAACGAATAATCAATCGCGATCACCCTGCACGATGAAGTTATCTTGGACTCCTTACGACCTGCAGTTGAACCATCGTTTCACCATCTCGGGATTCTCCCGGACAACGACTCCGGTAGTACTCACTAAAATCGAATACGACGGGTTGATTGGGTATGGCGAGGCTTCATTGCCGCCTTACTTGGGAGAAACACAAGCATCGGTCATCGAATTCCTGAAGAAGGTTGACCTGTCGTCCTTCCCTGATCCCACGCGTATAGAGGAAATCGTATCGTACGTGGATGGGATCGCGATCCATAACACTGCGGCCAAAGCATCCGTTGATATCGCGTTGCACGACCTCGTGGGGAAAATGATTGGCGCGCCCGGGTACAAGATGTACGGGTTGGATAAAACAGCGGTACCCGATACCACCTTTACCATCGGCATTGACCGTGATGAAGTGGTGCGCGAGAAAACCCGGGAGGCTCTCGGTCGTTTCAATATACTGAAAGTAAAGGTAGGTGGAGACGATGACAAGCGAATAATCGAAACCATCCGGTCGGTGACCGACTTGCCGCTGGCGGTGGATGCCAACCAAGGGTGGCACGATTGGCACGAGGCACTGGACATGATTTTTTGGATGAAGGAGCAAGGGGTAGTGATGGTAGAGCAGCCCATGCCCAAACTGGATCTTGATAATATCGCGCGACTCACGGAAGTGAGTCCTCTCCCCATCTTCGCAGACGAGTCGGTGCAACGTCTATCGGACGTGGAACGATTGAAAGGGGTATTTTCCGGTATCAATATCAAGCTGATGAAGTGCACCGGCATGCACGAAGCGTGGAAAATGCGGAAGCTTGCAGAAACGTTGGGGATGAAGGTAATGATGGGCTGCATGACGGAGACCTCCTGCGCTATATCGGCCGCGGCACAGCTCTATGCCGGGATGGATTTTGCCGATCTCGACGGGGCGCTGTTGATCGGCAACGATTGTTTCGAGGGAGCTAAACTCGAAAACGGGAAGATTATCCCCTCCGACCTGCCCGGCATTGGCGTGAAGCCCGTGGAAGGACTCGTTTTTTGGAAATAATCATTATTTTTGCAGCAAATATTTTTCAAGGTATTGCAATGAACTCTCTTCTCACTATCGGGCTTCTGGTTCTTTCAAATGTTTTCATGACGTTCGCTTGGTACGGCCATTTGAAGCTGGCCGAATATTCATGGTTCAACAAGCTTTCGCTTTTCGGCATCATTGTTTTTAGCTGGCTTATCGCCTTTTTTGAATACTGCTTTCAGGTTCCGGCGAACCGGATCGGATTTGAAGGGAACGGCGGAAACTTTTCGCTCGTGCAGTTGAAAGTGATTCAAGAGGTAATAACGTTGGTAGTATTTGTCGTTTTTTCTTCCCTCGCTTTCCAAACGGTACTAAAGTGGAACCATCTCGTTGGCTTCCTGTTTTTGGTGTTAGCGGTCTATTTTATTTTCAAAGGGTAGAATCCTGTTTATTCACCAATTTGGCTGAGTTATATTAGAAGTTTTGATTAATTTTATTTTTAATTCTTGTTGGATATTTTAAGATATTGATGTTTGAAAAACAATTATTTATCTTTGCTGTTTTAATGATATAACATAATCGTAATTTAAATTTTGATTTATGATACAAGCACAAGTATTAAAAGACAAAGACGGGGTTTCCATGGGTGTTTTTATACCCATCAAAGATTGGGAACGGGTTAAACAGAGCTATCCGGATATCGAGAAAATTACCGATGAACTTTCTCAATGGGAAAAGGATTTTATTGACGCGCGCCTGGAAACAGCTACAAATCATCCAGAGCGCCTTCACCCGCTAAATATGCTTTTTGAATAAGAAAAGATGAAATACACGGCTTTCTATCTTGACGAGGTCAAGAATGATTTGTTATCCGCGAAACAATGGTACTCTCAACAAAAAGAAGGGTTAGATGAACGTTTCGTTTTGGCCGTGAAGCAGGTTATCTCTAATATCATTAAAATGCCTTTCGCGTACGCGGTAAGGTATAAAAATGTTCGTATTGCCCACACGAAAGTGTTTCCATATAACATTCACTTTTATATCGATGAGGCTAATCATCAGGTTGTCATTATAGGAATTGTTCATAACAAAAGGGGGGATGCTGTATCACTCGACAGGCAAATACCTTAAAACAGAAAAGAGCAAAGTCGTCGCGAAATCATTTTACCAGTTCTTCGAATAATCGTTCGAATGTTTTATCCAAATCGGGTGTTTTGCCGGTTCGGGTAGGGGATACTTGGATGACGGAGCTACGTACCGCCGTGAGCCACCGGAACCGCTCGGGGATATCAAGTTCCGCGATGGGACCCTGTCCTGAAGTGCCGTACGCGATGCGACGATGTGTTTCGAGGCTTTCAATCACGTCGTCATACTCCGCCTCGGAATGCATCAAGCGGAACTTCTCGGGGCAGAGATGGTACTCGAATCGAATGTACTTTTCATTCTTGGAAAAAAGGATCAGGCCGATATTGAAAAACTCCTCACGTTCTACCCTTGGTACCAGTCGAATAACAGCGTAGTGGTATAATTTATCCTCTTGCATGGTTTGCTTGATTTAGAAAGTTACGGGAATGCTGTAATCGAGTTATCAAGAAGTGGAGGTACACGTCGCGGATTTCATCGGCGGTTTCTTCCGTGTGGCTCCATTGTAGCCAGTCGTCGGGGATAAGCGCGACAATCTCTTCTAATAGACCGGGGGAAAGGGCCTCGTGCGCGAAGGCGTCCGCTTCCTCAAGCATGGATGCCCGCGGTAGTAACACGTGGTCTTTCACATGCGGGAAGGGACTAAGGGCATGTCGTTCGAAGTCGTTCCACGAGTGATGGAAATAGAACGACGCGCCATTGTCGATAACCCACAGTTCGCGGTGCCACCACAGCAAGTTGGTGTTGTTGAAGGTGCGGTCGATGTTGGTGGTAAAAGCATCCAGCCACACGATTTTTGAAGCCAGCAGGGGATCAACCGGCAGGGTAGGGTCGTACGCGATTGCTCCCGAGAGGTAGTGCAACCCAAGGTTACGTCCCTCGCTTCCTTTCAGGAGGTCTTGAATCTCTTCGTCTCCTTCGGTGCGCCCGAAGTCGTCGTCCAGGTAAGCAAAGACCAGCTCGGGAATTTTTAATCCCAGTGCCGAGGCTATTTGACCACCCAACAGTTCAGAAACCAGCATTTTGGTGCCATGCCCCGCGCCGCGGAATTTCAGCACGTACTTGAACCCGTCGTCCGCCTCCGCCAGCGCGGGCAACGAGCCTCCTTCGCGCAAGGGCACGATATAGCGCGTAACATTGACCGAACGTAAAGAGATATCTTTTTCCATCTATACGCGAAGATACACCAAACGCTAACGAGAAACGCTATACTTCGGTTGATTCTACCAAGATGCAACCTTTTGAATACATCTCGTCCAAGGCTTTTTTGTCGTCACCCGGTTGGGCGTTTACCGCGGCGATGGCGTCGGTAATCACATACGTGTGGATTCCTTCGTTTACCGCGTCGAGAGCGCTGGCCCTCACGCAATAATCAGTCGTTAGCCCACATACATACAGGGCTTTTACTTCATTCTCTTTCAGGTAATCGGGAAGAGACGCGTTGGTGGCCTCGAAAGCAGAATACCCATCGTCTTTGTTATCCGTCCCTTTCCTGAATTCCCGATCGATTTTCCCGGTATCCAAGTCGGGGTGGAAGTCGGCCCCGGGGGTTCCCGCCACGCAGTGTACCGGCCATTTCTCGAAGTGCACCGATTCCTCCGGGTGCCAATCCCGTGAGGCAAGCACCAAGTCAAATTGATCCATAATCCCGTTAATCACCGGCACCACTTTGTCGCCGTCTTTCACTCCCAGCGCGCCACCGGGACAAAAATCATTCTGTACGTCTACTATAAGAAGGGCTTTTTTCATCGCTTGTCGTTTTTATCTATAGTTATAACAAGGAATCATGGGTTGAGTTCGATCACGACCACCGAACGTCTGCCCATTACTGAAAAAAATCACTAATTGTGGTGATTGACGAGCGCCGTGTTTTCTTTTTCCTTTGTAGTTATTATTCAATGGTGCTACTCGTACAGCTAAACGTGTCCCTGTGAACGGGGTCACGAAACGGGGAGCCTGGAGAGATCTATCTCCCCGCGTTCCGCTGTATAGATGCAGAAGCACACTTTATACTATACACGATGAAGAAAATATTAGTCGCGGCTCTCTTTATTTGCAGTTCTCTTCTTGCTTTCCCGGATGAAATCAAACCGGTAAATGACGAAACCCCGTTGGATACGCTAAAAGTGTATTACCTGAACGAAGTGGTGGTGAGTAGCTCCGTGAAGGAGACCAACGAGTTGAAAAACTTGCCCACCGCGGTGTCCGTTGTTTCTCCAAAACAGTTACAAGATAGCCGGATTGAATCGCTCCCGGAGTTGAGCGCGTACATCCCCAACTTCTTTATTCCCTCGTACGGGTCGAAAGTGTCCACTCCCATTTATATCCGTGGTATCGGGGCGCGCCTCGGGTCACAAACCGTGAGTCTCTACGTGGATGACGTGCCCAGCTTTAACCCCTCGGCGTTCGACTTCGAGTTCCAAGATATCCAACGGGTGGAGGTGCTCCGCGGGGCACAAGGAACCCTCTACGGGAGAAATGCCATCGGGGGCATCGTGAACATGTACACCTTATCGCCCCTCACCTATCAAGGCACCCGGCTGATGGTGAGCGGTGGCAACCACGGGCAGTTCTCGGCAAAAGGATCCGATTACCGGAAGATAGGCGATAACGTGGGCCTCTCGGCCGCCGCGTATTACAAGCGCGACGATGGGTATTTCATGAACAGCCATACCGGCGAGAAGGTGGATGCTTCCGAGAACGCCGGGGCACGGGTCAAGTTCGAATGGCAAGCTTCGCCTTCGTTCAAGGCGGCGTTGTTTGGTAACTACGACTGGGTGTCAGGCGGGGCATTCCCGTACATGCACATCGACTCCACGGCCGCGAGCTTTAACGAGCCGTCGAGTTACGACCGCCACCTGTTCACCAACGGGCTGTCGTTGAACTACACCGGAGAGGGATACAGCATCCACTCCACCACCGGCTTCCAGTACTTGAAGGACGATATGAAGATGGACCAGGATTACACTCCCAAGTCGATCTTTTCCATCAATCAAAAGCAAAATCAACGCTCGGTGAGCCAAGAGATCACCGTGAAATCGGACCTGCAAGGCCGCTACCGCTGGGTGGTGGGAGCCTTTGGTTTTTATGACCGCCGGAAAGTGGATACCCCGGTCGCCCTCAAGGAGGAGATGATAGAGGTGCTGCAACGCCCGTTGGATCAAATGATGGAGGCTTTTGGCGCTCCCATGCGCCTGGTGTACGCGAATGACCGGATAGACCTGCCCGGTATCTATACCAAGCCGTCGCGGGGGGTTGCCCTGTTCCATCAATCGACCCTCGATAACCTCTTCGGGGTGGAGGGATTCTCGGGCACGGCCGGTATCCGGTTCGATTACGAGCATACCGGGCTCGACTACTTCACCGAAAGTGACGGGGGAGATATCAACATGGTGTTTGAGAATCCGATGATACCGTCCCGGCCTATCGAGGGAGACACGGCATTGGAGGGCTCTTTCCGGAAAGAGTTTTGGAAGATACTGCCCAAATTCGCGTTGAAATACCAGTTTTCGCCTACCGCGCAAATTTATCTTTCCGCGTCGAAAGGATACAAGACAGGGGGGTATAACGAACAGGTTTTTTCGGAAGTGCTGCAATCCGCACTCGAGGAATCGTTGATGCGAAACGTGTTTGCACAGATACCTCCTAATATCCCTGTCCCTCAAATACCCCCCGGGGGAGAGGGTCCGACCGTGGAGGAGCAGGTTTCGTACGATCCGGAGACCAGTTGGACCTACGAGCTGGGCGGCCGCTACGAGATGTTGGACAGGAAACTTTCCCTTACTTACGCGCTTTTTTACACCCGCGTGGATAACCTGCAGATCACGAAGCTCGTGAGCGAGGGCACCTCGGGCCGCACCATCGCCAACGCGGGAGAATCGGAAAGCAAAGGGGGCGAGTTGAGTTTGAGATACGTGCCGGTAAACAACCTGTCTCTTTTTGCCGAGTACGGCTTTGCCGATGCCCGTTTTGTTAATTACGAAACCGAGGATGTGATTAATGGCGATACGGTTAGAAGCTATGCCGGTAACCGTGTGCCTTTCGCTCCCCGGCACACGTTAAGCTTAGGAGCCAGCTACGTGCATCACCTGCCGTATGGCTCGTTTATCGACCGCCTCGTGGCCAACGTGCAGTACAAGGGAGTGGGGCGTATCTACTGGACCGAATCAAACAAAGACGCGAATGGGCAAGAGCTCTACCAACCCTTTTACGGGTTGGCCAATGTCAGTCTTGCAGCAGAGAAGGGAGCTTTCGGGTTGGAGTGCTGGGTAGAAAATCTCTTCAACACGAAGTACCACTCGTTCCTGTTCGAGCAAGAAGATGTATCGACACGTCAATCAAACACGTTCGTGCAGCGGGGGTATCCTCCTCGTTTCGGGGCCACGTTACGGTATACCTTTAACAGGTAACATCACGTATCGGTTGATTGCAAGGAGGCTGCCCGTGGGCGGCCTCTTTTCGGTATAGGTTAAAAAATGATTTTTCCGGTCAGGACGCGTACGGTAATCCATACCGAGCCGGATAGCAACAAGATAATGACGGTCCACTCCCACGGTTTGGGCCGTTCTCTTTTCTCCTTTTTCGCTTGAAGGAACAAGAGGGAGCCAATGCCGTAGAAAAGGATCGAAAGGAACAAGTACTGGATCCCCACCGCGTAAATCACGTAGCCTGAATAGAACGTGCCGAGCAAGGCGATGATCAGGTTACGGTATGTTTTCTCCTCTTTCTTGTATTGAATCGCCGTCTTTACCGCGTAAAGCGAAGAGAGAAGGTAGGGAATGAGTATGAGCGTGGTGGCTATGGTGATGGCAACGAGGTAGGTTTCGTTCAGGCTTGGCGAGAGGATGGAGAGAAGGAAAACCTGCGTGAAGCACTGCGTGAGCAGGAGCGCGTTGACCGGCGTTCCTTTCGCGTTCACCTTCGCCAGGTGACGAGGCATCACGCCGTCGCGGGCGGCAGCATACATGGTCTCTACCGATAGGAGTATCCACGACAGGCTGGCACCCAATACCGAGACCATGATCCCCAGCTTGATGATTGTCCCTCCCGCGGCTCCTATGACGGTACGTTCAAGCACCCGGGCAAGCGGGGTCTCTGCCGCCGCGAGTTCTGCCGCGGGCACGCTGCCCATCGCCGCCAACGTGATGAGCATGTATATCCCCAAAACAAATAACGTGGAGATAATGGTGGCGGTACGCACCGCTTTCTGCTTTCTGGCCCTGCCCGATAACACGGAGGCGGCTTCTATCCCCACGAAACACCAAAGCACGACCGCCATCGCGTTGCCCACCTGCCGCGCGGGCGTTGTCGAAGTGCCGGTGGAGGCAAGCTCCCACTGCCATTCCGGGACATTAAAAAGCTCCCGGTCGAAGAGTGCCGGTGCCAACACGATGATTAGCACGATGGGGATCAACTTGGCGACCGTTACGATAAAATTGAGGATGGCTCCTTCCTTGACACCCGACATCAGGATAAAATAATAAAACCAAAGGATGGCCGACCCGGTGAGAAAGGATTGGAACGGGGAAAGAGCCTGTTCGCCCAACAGGTCGTTCAGCGTTTTAAAGAAAAGGGCCAGGTAGCTCACGTTGCCGAGCCAGCCGACCGACCAGTAGCCCCAGGCGGAGTTGAAGCCCATGTAGTCGCCGAAACCGTCGCGGGCATAGGCATACACGCCGCTCTTTAGTTCCGGTTTACGGCCTGCCAGGTAGACGAATACCAAGGCAAGCATCAACGCCCCGGCTCCCCCGATGATCCACGTGAGCAAGGTGCCCTGGGGATTGGCTACCCGGATAAGGTCTTTCGGGGAATTAAAGATCCCCGACCCGACCATCGACCCGATCGCCACGAAGACCAGCAACCACAATCCTAACTTGTCATCTCTTTTCTTCATAGACACGCTGGCATGGCAAAGGAATTTACCTGAAAATCCAAAGGAGCAACACCACGATCACCAGCGAGGGGAGCATGTTCATAACCCGGAGCTCTTTAATCCGGAGTATGTTTATCCCCAGCCCGATGAGCAGGATACCACCGGTGCTGGTCAGCCCCACGATAATGTCGTCGGTGAAAAAGGTGGCGGCGTATTTCGCGAGAAGGGTGAGCGAAGCCTGAAAAATAAAGAGGGGCAGCGCGGAAAAAATGACTCCCACTCCAAAGGCAGAGGTAAGCAAGATGGCCGAGAAGAAGTCCATGAGCGATTTGGTGAAGAGCAGGTCGGGCGACCCCTCCGTTCCCTCTTGGATGGTGCCTACCACGGTCATCGAGCCCACGCAGAAAAGGAGAAACGCGGTCACAAGCCCTTCGGTGAATCGTTCGCTGCCCACGCGGAACCGGTTCTTGAGTTGCTCGCTCATCCGTTCGGCACCCCGCTCAAGATCAGCCCACTCCCCCAGCAGGGAACCGATGGCCAAGCTGGCCACCACGATGAGTATTCGTTCCATCTCGATGGCCATGGCCGCGCCGATGGCCAGCGTGAACAGGCCGATCGCCTGGAAATAGATGGTGGTGACGCGTTCCGGCATCCTCTTTTTCAAGAGCAGGCCGATGATCCCGCCACCAATCACCGCTGCCGTATTTACAAGGGTTCCTACCATTTGATTTAAATAAACAGCAAAAATATTAATTTTTCGTGAATCGGAGGGTATAACGCGAAGGGAAACAAGGGGCCAACCAACCCCTTCCCGTGTAATATCCATTGGTTTTAGCTCGTGATCCCTCTCTATGACCGGTAGCGGATTTCATCCCGAAAGGCTTTCCTTTTGGGTAAATCGATGGGATGCATCCCTGATTTTTTTGTACCTTTGCCCCGCGTGGCAGCACGTGAGAGGCGTTACGCGCGCTCCGTGCCCTCGAAGGGATGGGGCCTTGAAAATAAACAAGATTTACTATGTATAATTGGTTCGAGTGCAAGATTAAATACGACAAGATGCTGGAGACCGGCATGCAGAAGAGCGTGACGGAGCCTTACCTGGTGGACGCGTTGTCGTTTACCGAAGCGGAGGCGAGGATCATCGAAGAGATGAAACCGTTTATTTCCGGGGAATTCTCGGTGTCGGATATCAAGCGGGTGAAGTACGCGGAATCGTTCTTTAACGAGACGGGCGACCGCTACTACCGGGCAAAGCTGTACTTTATCACGTTAGACGAGAAGAGCGGCTCGGAAAAGAAAACGGCAGTCAACATGCTGGTACAAGCTTCCACGCTGAAAGAGGCAGTGGAGATCGTGGAGGTTGAGATGAAGAAGACGATGATCGATTACGATACTGCTTCGGTAGTGGAGACGGCCATCATGGACGTTTTTCCCTACTCTGAGAAAAAAGCAAAGGAGGAAGAGTGATGAGCGTGTCTTCCCAAGTACGCGTGTTGCGAAAATCAATCCCCGCCGGGGTGAAAATGGTGGCCGTCTCCAAGTTTCATTCCAACGAGACGATCCTGCAAGCGTACAGCGAGGGGCAGCGCCTTTTCGGTGAGAGCCGCGTGCAGGAGCTCGTGGAGAAACAGAAGGAGCTGCCCGGTGATATCGAATGGCATTTCGTAGGCGGGTTGCAACGAAATAAGGTGAAACAGATTGCCCCGTTCATCTCGCTTGTACACAGTTTAGACAGTGAACGGCTAATGCGGGAGATCGACAAACAGGGGGCTGCGAACAACCGGGTGATTCCCTGCTTGCTGCAAATCCATATTGCCGAAGAGGATACCAAGTCGGGTTTTACCCCAGACGAGTGCCGCCGCTTTTTAAGTGCCGGCACGTGGAAAGAATATATCCACGTGCAGTTGGCGGGTGTGATGGGGATGGCCACCTACACGGACAACGAGGAGCAGGTGCGGGATGAATTCCGGCAATTGAAGTCGCTGTTCGACGAATGGAAGGCAGGCTACTTCTCAGACACCCCGGCATTCAAAGAGATCTCGATGGGAATGTCCGGCGATTATACCACCGCCATCGAAGAGGGAAGCACGATGGTGCGCTTGGGCACGGTGTTATTCGGGGAACGGTGAAGATAGCCCGGCGAGCAAGCCTCTGCTGCCGTCGAGTTATTTATTTTCAGGATAAGGTATCGATTTTATCAATTTTAATACCTATTTTTGTGAAAGATAGAATGCAACTTGGAAAATCGTGAGCAGGCTCCGGCTCCATCGGCATTCGCTGTTTTGCAAGAAAATTGAAAAACATTCGTTAGCACATGGTTAATTTAGAAACAACATTCGCGGGGATACCCCTCAAGAACCCGTTGATCGCCGCCAGTAGCGGGCTCACCAACAACGTGAACAAAATCAAGGAACTGGAAGAGGCCGGGGTCGGGGCGGTCGTATTGAAGTCGCTCTTCGAGGAGCAGATCGAGAATCACTCCGAGAAACTGGCTGAAATAGCTGATTATCCCGAGGCAGCCGATTACCTTAACACGTATATCGAGATGAATCACGTGGGGAAATACTTGGATTTGATCCGCTCCGCCAAGTCGGCTTGCACGGTTCCCATCATTGCCAGTATCAATTGTTACAAAATGGCGCGATGGACCGATTTTGCCAAAAGCATCCAAGATGCCGGTGCCGATGCCTTGGAATTGAACGTGTTCGTGCTCGATCCGGGGGAGTTTGGCGATACCTACCTGGAGGACTCCTACGTGAATATCGTGCGCGCGTTAAAAAAAACTATCCGTATTCCCGTGGTAATCAAGATGAGTAAGACCATCAGTAACCTCCCCAGCCTGGTGAGCAAGCTAAAGGCACTGGGTGCCGACGGCGTGGTGTTGTTCAACCGGTTCTACCAGCTTGATATCGACATCAAGAAGATGGAGATCACTTCCGGGTCGGTGTTCAGTCATCCTTCCGATTTCAGCGACACGCTCCGCTGGACCGCGATTGTCTCGGGACGAGTTCCCGATTTCGATATCGCGTGCTCGTATGGCGTGCACTCGTGGGAGGACGCCATCAAGGGGATCCTCGCGGGTGCCGGGGGGATTCAACTCTGTAGCGTGCTGTACGAACAAGGGTTAGACACCATTCAATATATGCTTACCTGTATAGAAGAGTGGATGCTTCAGAATAATTACGAGCGGGTGGACGAGTTCAAAGGGAAACTGAATTACGCGAATATCAGCAGTCCCTCGCTCTACGAACGCGTGCAGTTCATGAAATATTTTTCCAGTTACAAGTGAGGATATGAACATTCAACAATTAGAATACATAATAGCAGTAGACAACTACCGCCACTTCTCGAAAGCCGCGGAGGCTTCGTTCGTGACACAGCCCACGTTAAGCATGATGATCCAGAAACTGGAGGAAGAGTTGGACGTGAAGATATTCGATCGTTCCCAGTTGCCGGTGCAACCCACCGAAATTGGCAGGCGGATCATCGACCAGGCCCGGGTGGCGGTGGCGCAGGTGAACCAGATAAAAGAGATCATCCACGAGGAAAAAGGCATCGTGAAAGGAGTATTTCGATTGGGTATCATCCCCACGGTGTCGCCCTACCTTCTTCCAAAGCTGATGCATGTACATAGCGAGAGCAGGCACGACATTCGCATCGTGATCTCGGAATTGACGACCGATCAGATACTGAAAGCCCTTTCCAACGACTCCCTCGATGGAGGAATCGTGGCAACCCCGCTCAAGGAGTCGGCCATCAAGGAGCGTCCCATCTATTACGAGCGTTTTTTCGCGTATGTTTCTCCCGAGGAAAAGCCCCTGTACGCCAAGACAGCACTTGACGAGGACGACCTCTCTACCGCGAGGTTGTGGCTGTTGGACGAGGTACACTGTTTCCGTACGCAGATACTGCACCTGTGTAACTTGAAGAAACGGAGAGGAACCAACCAGTCGATTTTCTCCTTTGAAGCGGGCAGCATTGACACGCTCATCCAGATCGTGGATCAAAACGACGGGCTGACCGTGATCCCGGAGATGGCCATTGCCAACTTGAGCGAGAAACAGAAAAAGAACGTGCGCCCCTTCAAAAACAGCACGCCCGTCCGTGAGATTAGCTTGATCACGCGGAAGGAATACTTGCGGGAGCGATTGATCGAGATTATCACGGACGAAATAAAAATAGCCGTTCCCCGGTCGCTTCAAGACACGGCCATGAAGAAATACGTGGTGCCGTTGTGAACTGATCTGATTGCACCATGCTGGCTTTCCGCGAAAATGAATGTAATTATTCAATGTTGAATAATTGGATTTTGAATAATTGTAGCCTGACCAAATGATACGAAAAATAAAAAACAGCTTTTTAGAAGAGGAAAATTTGTTGGCTTGATCTAATTTTGTACATTTGTGCAACCCTGTGAAGGTGCTTCAGGTATTATTCCAATAGAAATAAAAGTGAAAGCGGGATTCAGAAATAGTATATCCAAGCAGATCGCCTCAGTGATGATCGTGGTTTTCGGATTGTTTGTGCTAAACAATGCCCTATTTCTGCACGCGCACCAGTTAAGCAACGGCCGAATTATCCTGCACGCGCACCCCTATAAAAAGAGCCAGGACGCGGCTCCTATTAAAACACACGACCACACGGCGGCAGAACTGTTTCATATCGGGCATCTCCAGATGCTCTTCTTTATTTTTGTCGCGTTGGCCGTCACCGTGTTTAGAACCGACCAAAAAAGAGTCTACGCGTATATTCATCCCTTTCTGTATCTCGACTATCACGCGAGATCCCGGGGACGTTCTCCTCCCACCTCATGCATTCCTCAAAATTAACCACGTCGTTTTTGTTATCACTCGACTTGGTCCATTAATTAAAATCAGAGCAGATTTTTCGAAATTGTTGAATTGCCCGCACTAAGCGATTGGTAATTGTTGCCGTGGCATAGGATTGACTATCGCTACGACATAGGATTAACTATGGTATATGGTTAATTGTCACGTGTGGCAAGACGGGCACGATTTCGATGTGTTGATATCACAAAATATTTATTGAATTCATGAGAAAAATAATATATAGCGCGATCCTCCTTTTTACCGTGGTGATCGCGGGAAAAGCGCAAGGGCGCCCAGGCACCGACGCCAACATCGTGGGTGACGTGCAAAGCGAGGGAGAACACGTTCCCTTTATAAATGTAACCATCGACGGGACAACCATCGGTACTTCTACCGATGCCACCGGGCATTTCCAACTGGTGGACTTGCCGGTAGGGGAGTTGACGGTGCGTGTCAGCGGTTTTGGCTACCAGAGCGTGTCCCAGAGTGTGAAAACCGAGGCTAACAAGACGGTGGAGATCAAGTTCGTGGTGAAAGAAGACCCGCTGAACCTGCAAGCCCTCGTGGTGACAGCAGACCGCAACCAGACCAACCGTGCCGAGGCACCGGTGGTGGTCTCGTCTATTTCGCCGCAATTGATGGTACAGACCCAGTCGGTGAATATTGCCGAGGGTTTGTCGTTTTCACCCGGGCTCCGCACGGAAACCAACTGCCAGAGCTGCGGGTTCACCCAGCTGCGGATGAACGGGATGGAAGGAGCTTACACCCAGATACTGTTGAATAGCCGCCCGGTCTTTAGCGGGCTGGCCGGTGTGTACGGCTTGGAATTGATTCCCACCAACATGGTGGAACGGATGGAGGTGGTTCGCGGAGGCGGGTCGGCCCTTTTTGGCGGGAACGCTATCGCGGGAACGGTGAATATCATCACCAAGGAACCAATCAGGAACTCTTTCAGTATTGATAGCCGGGTAGGAGCGATCAACGTGGGAGGGCGTGAAGGTTCTACCACGAAGGCAGATACGGAGCTGAACGTGAACGCGTCGGTAGTGAGCGACGATCGGAAGACGGGCGGGTATATTTATACCATGCTGCGCAACAGGGGTGCCTACGATGCCAATGGGGATGGCTTCAGCGAAATGGTCGAGTTGGATAATACCACGTTTGGATTCAACGTGTTCCATAAGCCTGGAAGCAGGAGCAAGATCTCGCTTGACGGGTACCGGATTAGCGAGTACCGCCGGGGGGGCAATATGCTCGATTACCTTCCCCACGAGGCAGACGTCGCCGAGCAACTCCAACACCTTATCTCGGGAGGGAACCTCTCTTACGATCTCTTTACCAACGGCAACTACGATAAGCTGAGCCTTTACGTGTCGGCCCAACATGTCGCGCGTGACTCGTACTACGGTGCCGAGCAAGACCTGGGCGGCTACGGGGATACCAAAAACCTCACCACTTCGGTAGGGGCGCAGTATAACCTGAACAGCGACCATTTCTTGTTTGCTCCCTCCACCACCGTTTTCGGGATCGATAACACCAACGACAACCTGCGTGATGTGAAATTAGGTGCCGAAGGAGAAGAGAACGTCACGCTTTTCGACCAGTACTCGAATACGTTGGGTACCTTCGTGCAGCAAGACTGGAAAACGGAGAAAGTGAATTTCTCCCTGGGATTGCGATACGACTATTACTGGATCAAGGATACCGAAAGCGTCTCCGATAATCCCAGCGGTGGCGTGCTGGTGCCGCGCGCGGGGTTGCTTTACAAGCTGACGCCCGATTTGCGCTTCCGGGTGGGCTATGCCAGGGGCTATCGCGCTCCCCAGATCTTTAACGAGGACCTCCACGTGGACCTCGTAAACGCCACGCGGGTGGAGACACGTAACTCCCCTGATCTGAAGCAAGAGACCTCCAACGCGTACACCGCCTCTTTCAACTCGGTGTTTGTCTTGGGAAGCACCTACCACGATTTCCTGGTAGAAGGGTTTTACACGCGACTGATCGACCCGTTCGCCAACGAGTACGCGTTGCTCGACGAGGCGGATGAATCGCGCGGTTTTTACTACGAGAGGGTAAACGCCGAAGACGGCGCGTACGTGTCCGGAGTCAACCTCGAACTGAAATCGCTCATCTACACTCGATTAGAGGCACAGCTCGGGTTTACTTTCCAGGCAAGCCGCTACAAAAAAGCACAGGCGTGGGGTGAAGAAGACGCGAGCGTCTCGAAGAATTTCCTGAGGACTCCCGGCCAGTACGGGTATGCCACTTTTATCTGGAAGCCGACGGAACATTTTAATACCTCATTGTCCCTCAACTATACCGGATCGATGGACGTGTCGCACTTCGGGCTCTATGCCGGTGACTTCGAGGGTGCCGAACGGGAAAGGGTACAGGCAGCCATCAACAACGGGGATATCATTGAAGGGGAAAGGTTGGAGAAAACCCCTGATTTCCTCGTGGCAGACTTGTTGTTTTCGTATGACTTCCATTTGGGCAAGGAAACGACGTTGGAACTTTTCGCGGGGGTGAAGAATATTTTCAACCAGATACAGAGTGACTACGATAGGGGAATGTACCGTGATTCAGATTATATTTACGGGCCTTCACAACCGCGTACCATCAACGTGGGTATCCGGTTCGGCAACTTTTAAGCCGTCACTTTTTTTTCGTCCCACGAAACAATCAAATTTTATCCGGGTTCCCCCCTCTTCACCGGAGGGAGCCCGGATAAATGGTATATACCCCTTATCGTTTCATCTTTTTATGTTACTTTTGCAACAAAAGCAAGGCAGACCCTGATTAATGTAATCCATCAAGGATGATGACAGGCTCGTTTTATGAATATTCAAGCAGTTATTGATACATATTACACGAAGGGCTCGGAACTATACGATATCTACCTCTCGCACGTGACCGATGTGACAAACAAAGCGCTTTCTATCGCGGAAAAGCATCCGGAATTGGCTGTAAATACCCGGTTTATAGAAGAGGCGGGCATGCTGCATGATATTGGTATCTTTATGACCAACGCTCCCCATATCGCGTGCAAAGGCTCCTATCCCTATATTTGTCATGGTTACCTGGGGCGTGAACTGCTCGACTTGGAAGGATATCCCAAGCATGGGTTGGTATGTGAGCGCCACACCGGAACAGGCCTTAGCCTCGAGGGCATCATCAAGCGGAAGCTCCCAATTCCTCATCGAGATATGCGCCCCGTAAGCTTGGAGGAGAAAATCATCTGTTTTGCTGATAAGTTTTTTTCCAAATCACACTTGGGAAAAGAGAAGCCGATAAAAAAAATCCGACAAGGACTTAAACGACACGATTGGCACCAGGTGAAGATATTTGACGAATGGTGTGAATTGTTCCTTTGACTCGCCTGTTATTGGATCACTCGCCGTGCTCGCTTAGAGCAGGCATGAAGACGCCTTTTTTCTATCCACGGCTGTTAATCGGGTATTTTTGGCAAACTATTTGCTGTATATGTCGGTGGCAATCCAATTGAATTGAATATGAGACAAAATAACAAAAATAATAACGATCCCAAGGAGTGGAATGACGATCTCGAGGGAGAAGTGACCAAAGGTCAGCCGGAAAATGAGGCGGGAGAGAAAAGCGACAGATTGACAGATGCAGAAACCGCGTACGCGACGGAAGCGGATGAGTTCGGTAATCAAGGGGCTAACTCGGGAGAAGAGGTAGAGCTGCTTCAGCAGAAGTACGACGAGTTGAACGACAGCTACCTGCGCCTGCATGCCGAGTTCGATAACTTCCGCAAACGCACGCTGAAAGAGAAGACCGAGCTTATCAAGAGCGGGGGTGAGCGGGTGCTCCTCGATATCGTGACCCTTGTGGATGACTTCGAACGGGCACTCGATTCGCTGCACAAGACAGACGACAAAGAGGCTTTGCTCGAGGGGATGGATCTCATCTACTCCAAGTTTATAAACTTCTTGAAACAACACGGGGTAAAAGAGATTGAAGCCGTGGGGCAACCTTTTGACGCCGACCGCTTCGAAGCGGTAACCACTATCCCGGTCACCGAAGAGTCACGGAAAGGAACGGTGGTGGATTGCATCCAGAAGGGATACGAGATGAACGAAAAAATCATCCGCTTCCCCAAAGTAATCGTGGGGGAATAATATGGCAACGAAAAGAGACTATTACGAAATACTTGATGTGGCAAAGTCGGCTTCTGCCGAGGAGATAAAGAAGGCTTACCGGAAGAAGGCGATCCAGTACCATCCCGACAAAAACCCGGGGGACCACGAGGCAGAAGAGAAGTTTAAAGAAGCTGCCGAAGCGTACGAGGTGCTGAGCGACGCCAATAAACGGGCCCGGTACGACCAGTTCGGGCATGCCGGGGTGAGCGGTTCAGCTTCCGGTGGTTTCGGCGGTGGCATGTCGATGGACGATATCTTCTCCCAGTTCGGGGATATCTTTGGCGGCCACTTTGGCGGTTTCGGAGGTTTTGGCGGATTCGGTGGACAGCGTGGTCGCAGGGTGAACCGCGGTTCCGACCTCCGGGTGAAGGTGAAGCTCACGCTGCGCGAGATCCTTAACGGGGTCGAGAAAAAGATAAAGGTGAAGAAGTTGATCGCCTGTTCGCATTGCGACGGGAATGGCTCGGAGGGAGGAACAGCCATCGCTACCTGCGGTACCTGTAACGGTTCGGGGGTGGTGACACGCGTGGCGAATACCATCCTGGGCCAAATGCAAACCAGCTCCACGTGTCCCACCTGTAATGGCGACGGGAACACTATCACCAAAAAATGTGCCCATTGTAACGGCGAAGGCATCACGCGCGCGGAGGAGGTAATCCCTATCCGCATCCCCGCCGGGGTGGCAGAAGGAATGCAACTCTCCATGTCGGGCAAGGGAAATGCCGCCCGGAGGGGAGGAATCAACGGTGACCTGCTTATCGTGGTAGAAGAGGAGCAAGACCCGAATCTGATCCGGGACGATAACGACGTCATATACAACCTTTTCCTGAGCTTCCCCATGGCTGCCTTGGGCGGTACGGTGGAGGTACCCACCATTGAAGGAATGGCCAAGGTGAAGATAGAACCCGGCACGCAACCGGGTAAAGTGCTTCGGTTACGCAACAAGGGGCTGCCTTCGGTGAATGGCTATGGTAAAGGCGATGAACTGGTGAACGTGAACGTGTACGTTCCCGAGAAACTGGATGACAAAGAGAGGGAATGGCTCGAGAAAATGGATAAATCGGTCAATTTTGTCCCCTCGCCGTCAGCACGGAAAACCGTGTTTGATAAATTCAAGAAGATGTTCGATTGACGCGCTAGTGAAAAATGGCTATATTGCGCGGGATTATCAATAGACACCTTATGGATGAACCGGGACCGCGAACATATCATGCATGAGATCACTCCTTTATCGGATAAGGATTGCTTTTATATTGCCGACCGGAGGAAATCGGAATTTACTTACCCGTTGCATTCCCACAGCGAGTTCGAGATCAACTATATTGAAAATGCCGAAGGCGTCAGGCGCATCGTGGGAGACTCGGTTGAGATCATAGGTAAGTATGATCTCACGCTGATAGCAGGGGAAGAATTGGAGCATGTATGGGAGCAGCACCGGTGCACATCCAGACAGATACGGGAGATAACCATCCAATTCTCCAAAGATCTTTTCTTTGGAAATCTAATTCATAAGAACCAATTCTCCAGTATACGGAAGATGCTCGGCAGTGCGCAGAAGGGGATTAACTTTCCGATGGAAACCATTATGAAAATCTATCCGATGCTCGATACGCTCTCTGCCGAGAAATCCGGGTTCCATGCCGTGGTAAAACTGCTGATGATCCTGTATGAACTTTCCCTTTGTGATAATTATCGCGCCTTGGCAAGCACCTCGTTCGCGCATATTGATGAGAACTCAGACAGCAGGCGGGTACGCAAAATATACGAGTATATAAACAACCACTATAAAGAAGAGATACGTCTGGAAGATCTCGCGAGAATTATAGGAATGACGCCGGCGGCAGCGAGTCGTTTCTTTAAATTAAGATCCGGGAAAACGGTGTCTGATCACATCATCGACACCCGCTTGGGACATGCCACACGCCTTTTAGTGGATACAACCCACGCGGTCGCCGAAATATGCTACGATTGCGGATTTAATAACCTCTCTAATTTTAACCGTATTTTCAAGAAGCGGAAAGGTTGTTCTCCGAAAGAATTCCGTGAAAATTACCGGAAGACGAAAATGATTATTTGATTTTTTTGACCTATTCCCTTTACATTTGTTATGCGGTGAAAAAAGTATCAGAGTTAAATAACATATAATCTGAAATCAGCTGGACAAATCTTTTTTTTATCTTTCCAATGGGCATGGGGCCATGTATAAATAGATAGATATTACCATAGCGCTAAATAAACAGAGCCCGATTATCATTTTAAGAACATTTGTGTTAAGCGGTACGAACAGAAGCCAAGCTTGCTTGGATTATGTGGCCGCAAGAAAATGTATAACCCTTGTTGGAGGGCGAATTTTACGAAAAAGCATGAAACAAGCATCAAGAAAGTATCGTAATCGGATAAGATAATACTTGTGGTCTCCCCTTGGTTCGTGTAATTTTGTAACTAAAGCGTAACTTTTATTAAATGGTAATTCTTAGTATATGAAAAACGTTATGATGTTATGTTTGGCTCTGATAATGAGCCTATCGTTAATGGCACAACAGAGCAGGGTGGCCGGCACTGTAACCGACGGCAAGGATAACTCTTCGATGATTGGTGTTAATATTATGGAAAAAGGCACGTTAAACGGTACCGTTACCGATATCAACGGGAATTTTTCGTTGACCGTGACCACACGGAATCCGGTGTTGGTTTTATCCAGCATCGGGTATCAAACGCTTGAAGTGATCATCGATAATCGATCCACCCTGAACATTGTCATGGAAGAAGACAGTGAACTGTTAGAGGAGGTGGTGGTCGTGGGTTACGGGACGATGAGGAAAAGCGACCTGTCGGGAGCGTCTGTTTCGGTAGGTGAGGATGCCATCAAAGGATCGGTGATTACAAACCTCGATCAGGCACTGCAAGGACGTGCGTCCGGAGTAACAGCCGTGATGACTTCCGGTGCTCCCGGCTCCTCTTCTTCTATTCGCGTACGTGGGCAAGCTACTATTAACGCCGGTGCGGAACCTCTTTACGTGATTGACGGCGTGATCGTGCAAGGCGGTGGAAGTAGCGGTGCGTCCTTCGGGTTGGGCGATGCGCTCGGCAATGGATCGGTTTCCACCATCTCCCCGCTCTCTACCATCAACCCGGCGGATATCGTTTCTATGGAGATTTTGAAAGACGCTTCGGCTACCGCCATCTACGGGGCCCAAGGTTCCAACGGCGTGGTGTTGATTACCACCAGGCGGGGTAAGGCCGGGGAAGCCAAATTCACGTATGACGGCATGACAGCAGTTCAACGTCAGACAAAACGATTGGACATGATGAACTTGCGCCAGTTTGCTTCGTATTACAACGACATGGTGTCAACCGGTCAACTCGAAGAAAGTCCCTATTACGCGGATCCATCCTTGTTAGGGGTAGGCACCAATTGGCAGGATGCCATCTTCCGATCGGCCCTGCAACACCAGCATCAGATATCGGCCCAAGGGGGGACCGACAGGGTGCAGTACTACGTTTCGGCCGCCTACATGGATCAGCAAGGAACCTTGATCGGGTCGAATTTTAGCCGCTATTCATTCCGGGCCAACCTGGATGCCGAATTGAAGAAATGGTTGAACATGGGAGTTAGTGCCACCTACTCGGCAACCGATGAGGATCTGAAGCTTGCCGACAGCGATGAGGGTATCATTAATTATTCACTGCAAACCATCCCCGATGCCCCTATCTATGATATAGACGGGAACTACGCGACCATCGTTCGGGAAGGATACACCAATCCCAACCCGATCGCGTTGGCTATGCTTGATGATATCCTGCTGGGACGTCAAAAACTCACCGGGAACATCTTTTTTGATATCACTCCATTTGAAAACCTAACCTGGCGTACCGAGCTGGGGTATGATATCAGCTCTTCGAAAGCCGACCGTTACAAACCCATGGTCGACCTGGGCGGGTGGAAACGCTCCAGTAACGAAAGCGGTATTCAGAAGAATAGCAGCACCTTCTGGCAGTTTAAAAACTACCTGACGTATAACGGGAATATAGATAACCATTATTTCACCGCGATGGTTGGACAAGAAGTATGGGAGTCGCGTTACGACTTCACAAGTATATTTAACACGGGGCTTCCTTCAGATGAAGTGCATAACCCGGCGTTAGGGACGGGCACTCCAACCATCAATTCCGGTTTTGGCAGTTCAGCCATGGCATCCGTCTTTACCCGCCTGACCTATAACTATGCCGATCGGTACTTGGGCACCTACACGTATCGTCGCGACGGTTCGTCTAACTTCGGGCCCGAGAACCGCTGGGCGGGCTTCCACTCTTTCGCGGCCTCTTGGCGCTTCTCTAACGAGCAATTCTTTGAGCCTCTGTTGGAGACGGTGAGCAACGGTAAACTCCGTATCGGATGGGGGCAAACCGGCAATTCCAATATTGGTGGGTACTTGTGGGGTACTCGAATGACCCGCATGCCTTCGGGGTTGGGCATGGGATATCGTCCCTCGAATATACCGAACACGGCCATAAAATGGGAATCACAGGAACAGTGGAACGTCGGGTTGGACCTGGGGTTCTTCCGTGATCGCGTTAACTTGGTCCTGGACTGGTACAAGAAAGAGTCCAACGATATGCTGATGCCCTTGCAATTGCCTTCCTACATGGGGACTTCCGGCAACGCCTCTTCGGCGTTGTCCGCCCCTTGGGGCAATTACGGGAACATCGAGAACACGGGACTGGAGATCGCCCTGAATACTCATCCCATCGAGGGAAACTTCAACTGGGATTCGGATTTCCAGATCTCGTTTAACAAAAATAAGCTCAAAGGGCTTGCCGGTACCGCCAACGCGCAGATCGTGGGATATGGGCAATGGACCGATGTAGTGAGTGTCTCTATGGTAGGTGAGCCCCTTTATAACTTCTATGGCTATGTGACCGACGGGGTGTATATGAATTTGGAAGACCTCCAGAATTCCCCGAAACCGGCGAAATACCCGGCCGACGGAGTATTTAACCGCGCGAACACCGTGTGGGTCGGCGACGTCAAATATAAGGATATCAGCGGTCCCGAGGGTGTCCCCGATGGAATCATCGACGATTACGACAAAACAAATATTGGCTCCCCGATGCCCAAGTTCACGTTCGGATGGACCAACACGTTCCGCTATAAGAACTTCGACCTTTCGGTCTTTATTAATGGTTCGTACGGAAACAAGGTGTTCAACTACCTGGGGATGAAACTGACCCATATGAACTCCGCGTGGACCAATCAATTGAATACGGTGGACGATCGTGCTATCTTGGTACCCGTTGATCCCGATAAGGTATACCCCGATGGAACCAACTGGTACGATGATGTAACCAATGTGCGAGTGGTGAACCCGGGAACTTCTATTCCGCGCGCTTCCATTCAGGATCCCAACGATAACGACCGGATCAGTGATCGCTACATAGAGGACGGATCCTACATCCGTTTTAAAAATATCGCGTTGGGTTACACGTTCCCGCCCGAAACCATAACGAACTGGGGGTTGCAGAACCTGCGTGTATATGCCAATATTCAAAACCTGTGGACAATTACCCGCTACTCCGGATATGATCCTGAGATTGGCGCGAGCACAGCCAGCCAGAACGTATTCGGACTGGACAACGGGCGTTACCCGTCACCTACCGTTTTCTCGTTGGGTTTGAATATCTCATTCTAAGCATGGATATGAATCAATCAAAGAAAAAAACACCTACCTATATGAAACTAAAGAGTATGCAATACCTGATGCTCGTTGTCGCGTTTGTATTCGGGATCGCCTCGTGCGAAGATTTTCTGGATCGGCCGACCGAAGACAATTACAACGAAGCAAACTTTTATCAGAACGACGAGCAGTGCGTGCAAGGGGTTAATTACCTTTATAACTCGCCCTGGTACGATTTTCAACGAGGCTTTATCAAAGTAGGAGAAGTCCTTTCCGGTAACTATTACATGGGTAACAGCCCCTACCTGACATTCACGGTGAACGGTACCGATGAGGACCTCGTGAACATGTCCTACTCCTTGTGGGCGGTGAACGGGCATGCCAACACGGTGTATAACCGCCTGAAAACCGCGAATGCATCGCGGGCCACGATTGACGCCTGCATGGGAGAATGCCTCACCTGGAAGGCGATGGCCTATTTCTACTTGGTGCGGTCGTTCGGCGCCGTTCCCATCATTCACGATAATACCGAGGAACTGACTGCCGGCACGTATAATACCAAATTTAAGGTGGCGGTTCCTGACGTGTATGATTACATTATCATGACCCTCGAGAAAGCGATGGAGTTATTGCCGGCAAATGCCGCGGCGGGACGGATCGACCGTTATTCGGCCGAAGGCCTGCTGGCAAAAGTGTACCTGACCAGATCGGGATATGGACAATCGGGTTCCCGTGATCAAAGCGATCTGGATAACGCAGCCCTACATGCCAAAAACGTGATTGATAACTCCGGACGGAGCCTCTTGGAAAATTACGCCGACGTATTTCGCCTAGAAAACAATAAGAGCGAAGAGTCCCTCATGGCCTGGCACTGGTACCCTACCCGCGATCCTTGGACCGCGCAGAATACATTGCAATCCGATCTGGGAATGAAAGGGTTCAGCGAGTACGGTGACACGTGGGGCGAATGGGGCGGGCCTTCGGTTGATCTGCAAGACGCGTTCGGCGTAAGCGCGCTCCGGTCGCCCGCCGACCGGTACGATACCGATGCGCGCCGCAAAGCCACCATGATGATGCCCGGCGACAAATATGAATATTTCTGGCAGGATAAAGGCGGTTTCGACTATATGAGGTTCCTGTATGACGCGGAATATGGCGCGGGAGGCCCCGGCCAAATGGCTTCGCCGACCGGAGCCAACAGTGTGAAGCATTTATACGGCAACGCGTTTGATCACGAAAAAGGATTGGGGATCTCGGCCGGGAATATGGTCAGCGGATTAAGCACGCACATTTTGCGTTTGTCTGACGTGTACCTTATCTATGCCGAAGCAAAAATCGGGAATAACGCTTCTACTTCTGATGCCGGCGCGATCGACGCGTTCCATGCCGTTCGTGCCCGCGCGGTACCCACCTACGAGCGCCCGGCATCTATTTCATGGGACGACGTGTGGAACGAGCGCCGGTTGGAACTGGCATGCGAGGGAGACCGCTGGTACGACTTCGTGCGTTTGTCCTACTATAATCCCCAACTTGCCATTAATAAACTGAAAGCGCAACGCCGCGACCAGTACTGGGGATTGGATGATCTCTATAAGAAATATTTCGAGGATGGAACGTTTACCATTACGGAGGACCAACGGTATAACGAGAACCCACAGATCCCGAACGTGACGGTCTCCAGCTTTACCCTGCCGTTTCCCACCGAAGACGTGGTATTCAATCCCAACCTGATGGAAGACCCGGTGCGGGTGGACGTGCGTGACGAATTTGATTATTAATTATAATGCTGTGAAACGATGAAATATAGGATGAAAAATATTAATTGGCTCTCCGGGGTAACGGCTATTGCCTTGCTGGGCTCTATAATGACCGCGTGCGTGGATGAGCCGGATAAATATGAAGTGGCAGACGGTTTGCCCACGGTGAAATACGTGAGAATGACCACCCTCTCGGCTTCTGACTCCCTGGTAGACGGCGCCTACATGGCAAACACCATTTGCCTGGTGGGCGATAACCTGAGAAGTATTTATGAACTCTACTTCAATGATCAGAAAGCGATTTTGAATACGAGCTTGATGACCGACCATACCGTAATCGTGGATGTCCCGAGAACCATTCCGAATGATGTGACCAATAAGATCTATATGGTGAACAGGGCTAAGGATACCGTGGCCTATGATTTCAAGGTGTTGGTTCCTGCCCCGGTGGTGAGTTCCATGTCGAACGAATACGCTAAGCCCGGCAGCGTGGCCACTATTTATGGCGATTACCTGCTGGACGATCCGAATGTTCCACTCCAAATCAGTTTTCCCGGAAACGTCAACGTGACGGAGTTCCTGAGTATCAACAAAACATCGGTCCGCTTCGTGGTGCCCGAGCAGGCCGAGTTGAGCGGTAACGTAACCGTGAAATCCATTTACGGTACCGGGCGTTCCGGCTTCCAATACCTGGATGCCCGCGGGTTCCTGTTCGATTGGGATGGCGTAAAAGGGATGGCTACCGCGCACGGATGGAGAAACGGCGTTGTCTCCAACTCCACGGAAGGGATCGAACCGTTGGACGGCAATTACGTGGTGTTTAGCGGTGACCTGGATAACACCGCCTGGCCCGACGAAGACCGCCAGTCGTTCAACTACTGGCCCGAACCGGATGAGGGCTACCCCGAACTTTCTACCCTATTCGACGCCGAAGATTGGCGGAATATGCTGCTTAAGTTTGAATGCTTCATCCCCACCAGTACCCCGTGGACCACTTCCAGCTTGCAGATGATTTTTACCGGCAATGATGATGTGACCTACGAGACAGAGAACAATGGGTATATCGGGAACGATGATTTGCCCCGCGGTTTGTGGACACCGTGGCTCGCGACGGGTTCATACGACACCGGCAACGAGTGGATCACCGTCACCGTCCCGTTAAGCAACTTTATTTATAACCGTTACGGTGCGGTCAGTGCCAACAGCTTGGATAAGGACTCCTTTACGGGATTGACGTTTATCCTGTACGCGGGGCCGCAGAACGCGGGAGAGAACGGCCCGATACTCATGGGGATTGATAATATTCGGGTAGTACCGGTAAAATAAAGGCGAGACATTATGAAACGAGCATGTAAATCATTAAACACAAGAACATGATTAACGCGAGTTCCATACACCATAGTGTAAAAAATAATTTAATCGTATGAAAACGAAAATTAGGATGAAAATAAATAGATTGCCGGTATTGTGGCTGGTATGCGTGATATTCATCGGTGGCATGGCCCTTGCTTCATGCGATACGATCGATGATTTTGATACCGAACAATACTCGGGAGGCATTGAATTGAATGTCTTTGGCCCGAGCCCGGTAGCCCGCGGCGGTGAACTCCGTTTCCTGGGGAGCGGGATGAATAAAGTAACCGGGATCGTGATCCCGGGGAGCGGCGAGATTACTGATATCAAGGTGATCAGTGAGACGGAAATCCGTGTTACCGTCCCGCAAAATGCCGAGGTAGGATACGTGGTGCTGAAAACGCCCCAGGGCGATATCACCACGAAGACAAAATTGACGTATTCGGAGCCCATCTCGTTGGAATCGATTTCGCCGACGACCATCAAACCGGGAGCCATCCTCACCATTAAAGGGGAGTACCTGAACCTGATGCACGAGGTGATATTTACTGATGGCGTGGTAGTTCCTGAAACCGAGTTTGTCAAGCACGAGCGAGGTGAGATTCAGGTGAAGGTGCCCGCGGAAGCCCAAAGCGGACAAGTGATTATCTCGGATGCCGCGGAACTGCCTAACTGGATCTACTCGGACGACGAGCTGAACGTCGTGCTGCCTTCGGTAGAAGCACCGGCCGACTTAACCGGGAAAAAACCGGGAGATGAAGTGGAGATTGCCGGCAAGGACCTCGACCTGGTAGTGTCCCTGCAGATGCCGAATGGCGATGAAGTGGAGTTTGAAGTGACTGACTCCGAAGCAGGGGAGATAATACGTTTTATCCTACCGGACAATATGTCCGACGGCGTGGTGGTAGTGATACCCGCTTCCGGCGTGAGAGTGGCCATTGCCAATATTGGCATGGCGCTGCCTGCCGAAGTGGTAGCGACTCCGGCTGCCGGCTTACGCGCCGGCGATGTGATCACCTTGGAGGGGGTGAACATGGAACTGGTCACCGGCATCACCTTCCCGGGAATGACAGAAGTGGTTGAACCCGAATCCCAGACCGCTACCGAGGTAACCGTGGCGATGCCTGAAATGGCGACCAGCGGGAACCTGTTGCTCAATACCGGCAGCGGGGTATCGGTGGAGGTGGCTATCGAAACGCTGAAACCTTCGCATACGGCGTACGAGAGCGACGCGGTATCCTTGGGCGCCGATGTGGTGATCACAGGTGAGAACCTCGACCTTGCCGTGAAAGCGGTATTCACCGGCGGCGGAGAGGTGGGTGTAAGTGCCGGATCGTCCACCCTCCTGGTGGTGCCCATGCCCACCATGAACGCGGAAACGGGCGTGCTGACCCTATACATGGCAAACGGGGAAAGCGTGGAGTTCCCAAGACTGACCATCGAAGCTCCCCTGTTTGCCTATATCCCCGTGCTTCCTGGCGAAGACGAGGAACCGCACAAGGGTGGAACCGTGATGACGATAGGGGTAGCCAATGGCGATAAGCTGACGGGAGTGCAAGTAGACGGAGCCAACGTCCAGTACATCGTCAACCAGGATGTGCTCTACGTTGAAATCCCGCAACTGGCCAATGCCAACAGCAAGGTCACGCTGGTCTCCTCCAATGGGGAAATCACGTACGACATAGCCTTTATACCCGCGACCGACGTAGAGATTGTTATTTTTAACACGCTGACCGACTTGGGCAACTGGGGCGATCCGCGCGTCTATATCGACGCCAGCGAGTTTGACCGAGATATCCCCGCCGACGCGAAGATGAGGGTTTACTTCGCGCAGAAAGACGCGTGGGGACAAGCCCAGTTCAATGATGGTAATTGGGGTAACGTCTCTTTCCCCGAATTAAACGGGGCGGTTCTCAACACGGATAACGCGGGCGGCAAGGATGCGAAAGAGATTGACCTCACGCTCACGCCGGAACTGGTGGAACGTCTACGGGAGAATAACGGCATTATTATCCAAGGCGAGAACTGGATCATTTCCAAGATCTCCATCACCTACCAAGTGGCCTTGGAGACCACGGTCTGGAGTGGCCCGGTGACCATTACTTGGAGTGAGGGGGGACGTGTGGTCATTCCCGCGTCGACGTTCAGTAACGTGAGGGCGGACGCGACCATGCGTTTCTACTTCGACCAGATCGCTGAAACCTGGGCGCAAGCGCAAATCAACGACGGCTCGTGGGGCGGCTTGGTATTCGAAGAGGTAGGCAGCAACACCCTGGTGCCGACAGACGTCTATGGTTGGTCGTTTGAAAGCCGTGTCTTTGAAGTGAAGCTCACACGGGCTATCCTGGATCAGATTGAAGCCAATAAAGCGACAGAAGATGATGACTATCCCGGTGCCGGCCTTATTATACAGGGATCCGACCTGGTATTTACAAAAGTTACCATCGAATGATATAATCAGAATGGATGAAGGGCTGTTTGACCCAACCGTTTTGATGCGGTTGGGTCAACCGCTCCACAACAAAAACAACGTAAGTAAATGATCTGGAGAATCATTTTATCGGGTATTGCATGCCTGTTATTTTTCGTGGCTTGTGGCGGTGATGAGAACGGCAATGCCATTGAATTGAGTAAGCCCAAACTAATCGCCTCGGTACCGGCGGATAGAAGTGAGAATGTGAATGTTGGAGAGCAACAGCTTCTCTTGATATTCGATCAAAATATTGTCTTGGCCAACAAAGATGCTATTCGATTGAATAATAAGGAGGTGGTAGCTGCTTCGGCCGCTTTTAAAGAGCTGAAAGTGACGGTGATGCTAGAAGAGGCGACCGGGTACACGTTGATGATCCCTACCGGAAAGGTGAAAGGGCCCACTGGCGTGGCCGCCGATGAAATCAACATCCGCTTTACCACGAGAGGGAGCGCGGGCAACACCGTTAAAACAACCCTTGTCTCCCCTGATCCCCTCCCCGAGGCACAACGAGTATATGACTTCCTGGTCGCGAACTACGGGGTTAAGACCTTGTCGGGAACCATGGCGAACGTGGCTTGGAATACCAACGAGGCGGAGTGGGTACACCAACATACCGGGAAATACCCGGCATTAAACTGCTTCGACTATATCCACCTGTACGCGTCACCCACGAACTGGATCAACTACGAGGACACCGAAGTGGTGGAACGCTGGTGGGGAAATAACGGGCTGGTCGCGGCCATGTGGCACTGGAATGTTCCCGTGGCTTTCGGTCACACCAACCATGCGTTCTATACCTCGGAGACCTCGTTCGACGTGTCGAAGGCGGTACAAGAAGGGACATACGAGAACGATATCGTGAAAGCCGATTTAGAGAAGATAGCCAATAACCTGTTGTTGTTAAAAGAAAAAAAGATCCCCGTGATCTGGCGCCCATTGCACGAGGCAGCCGGGGGATGGTTTTGGTGGGGTGCAAAAGGGGCGAATCCCTGCAAAGAATTATGGAGGTTGATGTTCCATACCTTCCAAGCAAAAGGGCTGAACAACCTGATTTGGGTGTGGACTACCGAAACAGGCGATCATGATTGGTATCCCGGTGACGAGTACGTGGATATCATCGGACGCGACGCGTATAACAAAAGTGCCGAAAAACTACAAGAGGAATTCGAGTGGCTGATGCAAACATATCCCGATAAAGTGGTTGCCTTGAGCGAGTTCGGATCAGTTGCCGATATGTCTGACCAATGGAACCTCGGCACCCGATGGTCGTGGTTCATGTCCTGGTATGACTACGAACGCACGGTAGACATCGCCGGAAGCGCGTTCGAGGAGCCGACCCATCAGCATGCCAATGCCACCTACTGGCAAAAGACTATGCAATGGGAAACCGTGATTACACGGGATAAGATGCCCGATTTAAAATAGAATGATATGAGTTTGTTCAATCAACGAGTACAAAAGTTACAAGATGATCACGAGGCATTGCTTCGAAAAAAAAATAACGCGGTTCCCTATGGCAACGGTTGGTATCAACGATACGAAAACCCGATACTGACCGCGGCCCATACCCCACTCTTCTGGCGATACGACCTGAACCCCGAAACGAACCCGTTCCTTATGGAGCGGATCGGGATCAACGCGACAATGAACTCGGGTGCCATCAAGTGGGCAGGAAGGTACCTGTTGATGGTGCGAGTGGAAGGTGTGGACCGGAAATCGTTTTTCGCGATCGCCGAAAGCCCTAACGGCATCGATAACTTTCGTTTTCGGGATTACCCGGTGGCGATACCGGATACCGATGATCCGGCGACCAACGTGTACGATATGAGGTTGATCCTTCATGAGGACGGATGGGTCTACGGCATCTTTTGCGTGGAACGATTTGATGAAACTGCCAAGGAAGGGGATCTTTCAAAAGCGAAGGCTACCGCCGGGGTAATCCGTACAAAGGATATGATTGCCTGGGAGCGACTACCGGACGTGGAATCGAAATACCAGCAGCGGAACGTGGTATTGCATCCCGAGTTCGTTAAGGGAAAATACGCGTTGTATACGCGTCCCCAAGATGGTTTCATCCATGCCGGCAGTGGAGAAGGGATTGGTTGGGCACTGGTGGATGATATGACACGCGCGGTGATTGCCCGGGAGAAGGTCATCGACCGCCGTTTTTATCATACGATCAAGGAGGTGAAGAACGGGGAGGGGCCGGCGCCCATTAAAACACCAAAAGGCTGGCTTCACCTCGCGCATGGCGTGAGAGCATGTGCCGCGGGATTGAGATATGTATTATATTTGTACATGACTTCATTGGAGGACCCTTCTAAACTCATAGCTTCTCCCGGTGGCTATTTTATGGCACCCGAAGGAGAGGAGCGGGTAGGGGACGTATCTAACGTGTTGTTCGGTAACGGATGGATTGCCGATGACGATGGAACGGTGTACATCTACTACGCGTCGTCTGATACCCGAATGCACGTGGCCACTTCTACCATAGATCAACTTGTGGACTATTGCCTTAATACCCCCAGGGATGGATTGACGAGTTCTGCATCGGTAGAGTCATTGAACGATTTGATTGATAGGAATATGCGATTTCTGAATAAGGCGGAATGATAAAATTAAAAGAAAAAATAGGTTACGGGTTGGGGGATGCCGCCTCTTCCATGTTTTGGAAGATATTCGGGATGTATTCCCTCTTTTTCTATACCGATGTTTTTGGCATAACCGCCGCGGCCGCCGGTACGATGTTCCTGATTGCCCGGCTATGGGATTCGTTCTTTGACCTTTTCGTGGGTATCATGAGCGACCGTACGAAAACCCGTTGGGGAAAATATCGTCCCTACCTGCTCTGGTTCGCGATCCCCTTTGCCGTGATGGGCATGGTAACGTTTTATACTCCCGACTTTGGGCAGACGGGCAAACTGGTCTACGCGTACATCACCTATTCGTTGATGATGGTGGTCTACTCCCTGATCAATGTGCCGTACGCGTCCCTGTTGGGGGTGATCTCGTCGAATCCGAAGGAGCGAAACACCCTCTCGTCCTACCGCATGTCGTTCGCGTTTATTGGCAGCTTCGTGACCTTCATGCTTCTGCAGCCGCTAATCGATTTTTATTCGAGAAAATTTGGGGGAGAAGCGGTCGTGGAATCAACGCATGTGGCGGAAATATCCGTCAGCACGAATCCCATGGGATGGGTGCTGGGAGTCGGCACTATTGGCATAATTTGCATTGTTCTTTTCCTGTTGTGTTTTTCATGGACAAAGGAACGCGTGGTGCAGATCGAAAGCGAAGAAAATGTTTCGGTTAAACAGGACCTGAAAAACCTATTCAAAAACATTCCTTGGTGGATTCTCGTGGGCACGGGACTGGCCGCGCTTCTCTTTAACGCTATCCGAGATAGCGTGGCGATCTATTATTTCCGCGATTATGTGCAGGTGAATTACCGGATGGCGGGAACGGGATGGGATATGACTACCATCTACTTTCTGATTGGACAGGCCGCGAACCTGTTGGGGGTGATACTCGCCCCGAGCATCTCTGCTAAGTATGGCAAACGAAACACGTATATGGTAGCGATGCTAATGGCCGCTATCTTGAGCACAGGTTTTTATTTTATACCCAATAATATAACGTGGATCCTGATCTTCCAATTCTTTATCTCGGTTTTCGCGGGATACGTGTTACCCTTGCTATGGTCGATGTTCGCGGATATCGTGGATCACCAGGAGTTATTGACCGGGCGCCGCGCCAGCGGCTTGATATTTTCCTCCTCATCCATGTCCCAAAAATTGGGTTGGGCACTCGGTGCGGCATTGAGCGGTTGGATATTGGCGGTTTTCAAGTACGTTCCCGATGCCGCTCGGCAAAGCGCGGAGACCATCTGGGGCGAACATCTCATGATTTCACTGCTTCCGGCAGCCTGTTGCTTACTGGCCTTCACGGGTATGTTCTTTTATCCCCTGACGGATAAGAAGGTAAAAGAGAACTACGAGCTCCTCGAGGTGAAACGGGGCAAAGCACCCGTACCGGCTGATGAGTAGAAGCAACCCCGCGAATAGTGGATGCCGCTGCCAAAGGGGTAGCAAAAAAAGACCTTTACAAAGTCTCGAGAAGTTTAATTTTTAATAAAACTATCAGATATGAAGAGAAATACCATTATTATCACGTGCTTCCTTTTTGTTCTTTCTTTTTTTGTCGTTTCATGTGCCGGTGGCAGTACATCAACGGAGAACGGCAAGAAAGCAATTGATCATTCGGTCGTGGCACGCAATGGAAAGTTGCAAGTGATTGGCACGCAACTCAGCAACGAGAAAGGTGAGCCGATCGTCCTGTGCGGTGTAAGCCTGGGATGGCATAACCTTTGGCCCCGGTTTTATAACAAAGAGGCGGTGAGGTGGCTGGCCGAAGATTGGAAATGTACTGTCGTGAGAGCCGCCATGGGATTGGAGATCGAGGATAACTACCGGGAAAACCCCGAATTTGCCATACAGTGTATTACTCCTGTTATTGAAGCGGCTATTGATAACGGGGTTTACGTGATCATCGATTTTCATGCCCACAACAAGTATACCGAGGAAGCCAAAACGTTCTTTGCCGAAATGGCGACGAAGTACGGGCGGTACCCGAACGTGATTTACGAGATATGGAACGAGCCTGATTACTTCGAATGGGAGGAGGTAAAAGAGTATTCCGAAGAGGTGATTGCCGTTATACGCGCGATTGATCCGGACAATATTATTCTGGTGGGTAGTCCGCATTGGGATCAGGACCTGCACCTGGTGGCCGACGACCCGATCCGGAACGCGCGCAATATCATGTATACCATGCACTTCTACGCCGCCACGCACGAGGCTTGGCTGCGTGACCGTACCGACGCGGCCCTTGCCAAAGGAATTCCCATTTTCGTGTCGGAATGCGGAGGGTCGGAAGCGAATGGCGACGGGCGACTGGGGGTAGAGGAGTGGGAGACTTACGTCGCCTGGATGGAAAATAGGAAGATAAGTTGGGTTGCTTGGTCGATCTCCGACAAGAACGAAACCTGTTCCATGCTCTTGCCACGGGCTTCTTCCGAAGGTAACTGGCCGGAAGAGTTGCTCAAGCCTTGGGGAAAACTGGCGCGTAACTCCATCCGGAATGCGGTAAATTAATTTTACGTTGACCTGCCGGAAATACTGCCAATGAAGTGAAATACCGACTTTTTCCCTCAAAATGGAGTGAAAATCACATTTTATATTATAAAATGAAACAAAGTTGGGCTTTTTTTTATTTATTTGTAATAATTAAAAATCCAGCAACGTATGAGCAGTTATTCGATTAAATCATTGGAGCACTATTTTAAAGTGTACCGGCAATCGGTTCGAAAGCCCAAGAAATTTTGGAACAAGATCGCCGAAAATAATTTTACCTGGTACCGGAAATGGGACGAGGTGGTGGAGTTCGACATGGAAAAAGCAGAATTCACCTGGTTTAAAAATGCCAAACTTAACATTACCAAGAACTGCATCGACCGGCACTTGGCCAACAAGGGCGACCAAACTGCCATCATCTTCGAGCCTAACAACCCCGAAGAGCCTGCCCGGCATTTCACGTACAGCGAGTTGTATACAGAGGTGTCCAAGATGGCGAACGTGCTTCGGGAGCAGGGGGTGGAAAAGGGCGACCGCGTTTGCATCTACCTGCCCATGATCCCGGAGTTGGCCTTTAGCGTGTTGGCTTGCGCGCGTGTCGGGGCCATTCACTCGGTGGTGTTCGGCGGGTTTTCTTCCAACGCGCTGTCGACGCGTATCAACGACTCCGACTGCAAGCTCTTGATCACCGCGGACGGCGGGTTCAGGGGAGCCAAGACCATCGACTTGAAACGCATCGCAGACGAGGCGCTGCTCAAAACCCCTTCAATAGAAAAGGTGCTGGTGGTAAAACGTACCCACCAAGAGGTGGAGATGAAAGAGGGTCGTGACTTCTGGCTGCAACCGCTGGTGGATAACGCGGAGACGACCAGCCAAGCAGAGGTGATGGACGCCGAAGACCCCTTGTTTATCCTTTATACCTCGGGCTCTACCGGGAAGCCTAAAGGGATGGTGCACACCACGGCGGGATACATGGTTTTCACCGCGTACACGTTTAAAAACGTGTTTAATTACGAATCGGGCGACGTTTACTGGTGCACGGCAGACATCGGTTGGATTACCGGCCACTCTTACACCATCTATGGGCCGTTGCTCAACGGCGCTACCACGGTAATCTTTGAAGGGATCCCGTCGTATCCCACCCACAGCCGCTTCTGGGAAGTAATCCAAAAGCACCGGGTGAACCAGTTTTACACGGCGCCCACGGCCATCCGCTCGCTGGCAAAAGAAAAAATCGAGTACGTGCAGGATTTCATCTTGGACTCCCTCAAGGTGATCGGCTCCGTGGGAGAACCCATCAACGAGGAGGCATGGCACTGGTATAACGACCACGTGGGCAACAAGCGATGTCCGTTGGTGGACACGTGGTGGCAGACCGAGACCGCCGGTATCGTGATATCGGCGATCCCGTTCGTGACCCCCACCAAGCCCACTTATGCCTCGTTTCCCCTCCCCGGCATTCAGCCGGTGCTGATGGACGACCTGCGGAACGAGATCGAACAGAACCAAAAATCGGGGAATCTCTGCATCGCCTACCCGTGGCCGGGTATCGCGCGGACCATCTGGGGAGACCACCAGCGCTTTATCGACACCTATTTCACGAAGTTCCCCGGCAAATACTTCTCGGGCGATGGGGCCCTACGGGACGAAGTGGGGTATTACCGTATCACCGGCAGGGTTGACGACGTGGTTATCGTCTCGGGACACAACATGGGAACCGCGCCCATCGAGGACGTGATCAATCAACACCAGACGGTGGCCGAAAGTGCCATCGTGGGGTATCCGCACGATATCAAGGGAAATGCCCTGTACGGCTTCGTGGTGCTGAAGGAGACCGGGCTATGGCGTGACCGCGCTAACCTCGTGAAGGAGATCAACCAGCTGGTGTCTGACCAGATAGGGGCGATTGCCAAGCTGGACAAGATCCAATTCGTGACGGGGCTGCCCAAGACCCGGTCAGGGAAGATCATGCGACGCATCCTCCGGAAGATCGCGGAGGGGGAGAAAAACGACTTCGGGGATATGACCACGTTGGTCAACCCCGAAATCGTGGAAGAGATCAGCAAAGAGAGCACGTGATGTGTGCTCTCTTGGTTACGTTGATGGTAACACGAACAGGTTACAGCTGGTTGCAGTGACGGAAGAAGTCAATCGCTTCCAGTTCGCTATTGATAAGGGACTCTTCGGAATCGCTGATGTTTTGGAAGGGAGTCCGGTTGATGCCGAGGTCTAACCCGAGCAGCTTCATGATTCGTTTGCCGGCCACGATATTGCCCCTGAAACGCGCGATCACGTTGATCACCTCCTGCGCGAAATTCTGGTGCTCCACCGCCTTTTCGAGGTTGCCCTTGTTGTACTCGTCAATAACGCCTACCAGTGACTTGCCGACATAGCTCCCGGTACCGCTGATACCGCCTTGGGCACCGCCCATCACGAGTGCCGGGAGGATGGTCTCGTCCTGCCCGTGCAGCATATCGAACTTGCCGTTTTCGTACAACATGCACTGGTTGTACTCGTACAGGCTTTCGAAGGTATACTTGATGCCCGCGAGGGTGGGTATGCGCCCGTCGGCCGCTTTCAAGAAAGGAAGCATGGGAAGAAATACGCCATTCAGCGCGGGGATATGGTAGAAGTAAAAGGGCAGGTCGGGTGCTCCGCACGCGATCTCCTCGCAGTACTTCACCAGCTCTTCTACCCGTCCCGCTTTAGGGAACGGCGAGGCCATTGCCCCGGTGCCGAACGCGCCAATCTCCTGGGCGTGTTGGGCCATCCGGAAACTGTCTTTGATGCAGGTGGCTCCCACGTGCACGATGACCTTGAACCCTTGGGGGGCGACCGATACCCACTTTTCTGCCAGTTTCAACCGCTCCTCCACGGTGAGCATGTAGCCCTCGCCCGATGAACCGTTAATGAACACGCCAATCAATCCGTTCTTCTGCAGCATGGCCGCGTAATCGGCTATCGGCCCGTGATCCACTTCGCCCTTTTTGTCGAATGGGGTGAAAGGCGCGACGATTAACCCCTTGATTTTATCAAACTGTTGCATACGATTAAAAAAATGTGATTATGCTTTATGTTTTCTTTATTTCTTCCAATGTTTTCCAGCATTGGTACAGACTCCTTGGCACGTGGAAGTACCCTTTCCATTTGCCTCAGGTCGGGGAGCACTTCCCCTTGGCGCTTGATCCTTGCCTGTCCAAGTAGGTGAAATAACCGCCGAACTCATCGTCCTGTGACTTGGATAGCCAAAATGACACCGCATTTTCAAGCAGTTCCGATTTAATAACCTTTCTAGGTTATTAAAATTAATCATAATATGATCCATTATTCTTATAAATGTGGTGATTCTTACATTTTATATAATATGTATGGTTTTCGTGCGCAAGTTAAGCCATTATCTTTCATGATGTCAAAGTTTAAATGAAGGTGATTTATTAAATAGGTGGAGATTAGGAAAGATTAACGTGTCAATATCGAAAAAATAAATATACTGGTAGATTCACAAAGGCGCTTATGTGTAATATAAAACAAAATCTCAAACATTCAGGCCAAATTTTAAAATTGTTAGCCTTAATGTTTGAGATACATGAAAACTCAGGCTGGGAAGTTTTGTCCTATTCTAAAGTACGGTCATTTTCACCAGTCGATCCACATTTCTTCCCAGAAATATTTTATTTGTCTCATCTGGTTCCGTTTGTTTTTTTATCTTTCATCCAGAATCGCTCGATGTCTTCCAGTGATTTCCCCGCGGTCTCGGGCATCAGTTTCCAGACGATTAGCATGTAAGGGATGCACATGAACGCGAAGAGGAAGAAGGTGCCCGCGGGCGTGGCATTTTCCAAAAGCCAAGGTGTTAGCTGGCCAATGAGATACGTGCCCACCCACAAGGAGAAGCCGGCGATTGACATGGCTAACCCCCTTACCCGGGTGGGATACATTTCGGAAAGGAACACGAAGATAACCGCACTGATCGATCCCGCGGTGAAGAATATGTATGCCAAGAAGCAAGCCAGCAAGAAGACGCTGCTTAAACCCAGTGCCTCTCCTTTTAAAAAGTAAACTCCTATTAGTACCAGGGATACAATCATTCCGGATACCCCGAAATAAACCAGCTTCTTCCGTCCTATCTTATCGATGATAAACAGGGCCAACACGGTAGTACCCATGTTTACCAGTCCGATAAGCGATTGGTAGAACAGGGAGTCACCGCTTGACAGGCCACTCGATTCAAAGATGGATGGGCCATAATAGAGCACCGCGTTTACCCCCATGAATTGTCCCAGTATGGCAATCGCCGAGCCAATCAACACGGCACGGAAAATGTTGGGAGTGAGGAGCAATTTCCAGTCCGACTTAACTTCCAACGCTAACATCTGTTTGGTCTCGTTGATCTGGAAAGAGACCACCGAGGATTGGGTATAAATTCTGGAAAGTATTTTCGCGGCAAGTGTCTCTTTTCCTTTAACGACCAACCAGCGGGGGCTCTCCGGGATAAAAAAGATAACGATGAAAAAGAGCAACGCGGGGATGGTTTCGGCGCCCAGCATCCCTCGCCAATTCTCGGTGCCGAATATCTTGAGCAGCTGCGGGTTGGTGGACGCGAATCCTTCCGATAGCTCCAAGAGGTAATAATTCATCAAGTAAGCGCCCAAAAAGCCGACCGTAACGGCTAACTGGTACAGGGATACCATCCTGCCCCGGTGTGAAGCGGGTGAGATTTCCGAGATATAAAGGGGGCACACGATCGAGACAACACCGATGCCTATCCCTCCCACGATGCGGTAAATGACAAGCTGGTCGAAGTCGCGCGCGATGGTGCAACCCAAGGCTGAGGCGGTGAACAACACGGCTGACAGCAACATGGTTTTCTTCCGTCCCGCGTAATCGCTTAGCGCGCCGGCAAACAGAACGCCGATGATACAGCCCACGAGGGCCGATCCCACGTACCATCCGCTCTGGATGGTGTTGAGAGAAAACTGGCTTGTTACCCGCGAGATGGTGCCTGATATGACGGCCGTGTCGTACCCGAATAGGAAGCCACCCAACGCGGCGACTACAGACAGGAAGATCACGTAATTGCTGATGTTGCCCGTTTTTTGTGTCATCTTTGAAATTTATATTACAAATTAAAGTATTCCGCGTACCGGTTATAGAGGTTTCCCGCTTGGCTGTAGGCCGACTGTGGGCTCATGAAATGAGAAAATTCGAAGGTAATCGCCTTGTCGTACCCGCACCGCTTGGCGGCTTCGAGCTTCATCCGGAGTTTATCGAACTTGATAGGCAAGAACTTGATGGGCATGTCGCGATCAAATGATTCCGCGTTTGTCCAGCACTGCATCCCGTATTTGTCGGCTAACTTCTTGTTTACCGTGAAGAAAGCGTCCAGTTCGTCGTAATCGATTTGGCCATCTTGAAACGCGACCGCGTCTACTACTTCATGGATTCCCGAAAAAATCTCGTCCCATTCCTTTTCGTGTTGCTGTATGGATACTACATCCTCTTTGGTAAGTGCCGAGCCGCTCGCCGCTACTGCTTTCTTGCCATCAATCCAAGGCGAGATAAAGGTGGGCAACCCGTTCGAGACATCCTTACACTGTTTTCCCAAGGTGTGAAACGCGTCAATAGCCCCTTTGGTAGCACGACTTATTTCACCGCTCACGTACCAGCCGCCGAAACTTTTATATTTCGTGCCGTATTTTTCCCATACTTCGTCGATCACGTACCGGTTATCTTCTATCTCGTGGGACATATCGCCTGTTGCCCAGTAATGGCCGGAGTCATACAGGCCGAAATAGAACTTCATGCCGTATTTCTCGGCAAGCCGGAGGTACATGTCTACCAAGTCGACCGATGGCATAAAGCACCCTTTGCCCAGTAGGTACTCCGACGGGTAGGTGATGAATTTCTTGTATCCGGAACGAATCAGGATCACGGTATCGATGCCGATGGCTTTCATGTATTGGAAGTCGAGGTCCCATTCCGCTTCGCCCCAGTTTTGATGGGGAATATCGTGCGATATCTCGTCGAGGAACGTGCCGGTGATTTGTATCCCGTTGTTCGGGGGCACGATGAGCGTGCTTTTTAATTCGTTATTCTTGTGACCGCGTGTGTCTCCATGTACGGCGATTGAATTTTTGCTGGAATCATTACCCGCTGTTAAAGCAGGGATGGCGGCCACCGATGCACTGGCAAGTGCCGCTTTCCGGATAAAATCTCTTCTGTTACTTTGCATTGTTGCTATATTATGGTTGATTGTTAATACGAAGTATAACCTCCTCTAATTTGTCGGCCATTCGCGAGAATCCCAAATCGGTAAAATGAATACCGTCTACCGTGGCTTCCCCGTCGCTGCCAATGAGATTGTCGTGCGCCAGGTAGTACGCGTTTTCGTCTCCCTCCCGTTTGATTTTCTCGTATTCTTCCTTCAATAACTTGTTCTTTTCCGTGATGGTTTCGAATGTCTTTTTATCGTAGAACGAATGAGGGAAAATAACGGTCTCCACGAATAGGATGGGTACCTCCGGGTTGGCTTCACGCAATATATTGTAAAAAGGCCTTGTTTTTTCCACCAGTTGTGCCGCGTTCACGTTGGGAATAAAATCGAGGACGAACAGGGATGCATCCTTCCGGGTTGCCATCAACTCGGCAATTTCATAGTCGAGTTGCCCGTTCCCGCTGAATCCCAGGTTAATCACTTCCTTGTTCAGGCGGCGAGTAAGGATGTTGGTGTAGGACATTCCCGGCCGGGTTGCACATCCTCCTTGGGTGATGCTGGTTCCGTAAACCAAGATCGGGCGGGTGGTGTCGGGATAGGGTAGTACCGGGTCCTTGATGTATGCCGCGGAATCTATCCCTATGGAAAGGGAGACCAGCCCGTCATAAAGCGGCAAGAATAGCATGTACTCCCGTTCTCGCGGTGTCATCCCCGAGATAATGGTTTGCTCGTTCACTTTCCCCAAGGGCAACCCTGCCTTCACCGGTTGCCAGCGATTTTTTTCCCAAGCATACAGGTCTAACCCCTTGATCCCTGTTTCGGTCATATGATTCATCCGGTTATCGCCCAGCACTTCCCACTTGGCAGAGATGGCGGTGCTGTTTGTTTTAAAACGGATTGCCAATCCCGACGTGTTTTTACCCAAGTTCCATACAGGAGGACGAGACACCTCTTTCAGGTATGTCGGGAGGCGTTCATACCGTGTTTCAGTCTCATCTGACGTTTTCCCGATCAACGGGAACCGCTCAGCGTCATAGTATGCTACTTGTGCATGAACGCGCGATGTGAGAATATATAAAATACTGACAAGTAGAATAGTAATTCTTTTCATTATAAAATCTCCTCCGCTACCTGGTTGAAGTAGTTGATTGATCGTTTTATCTGAGGCAAGTTGTTTTCCCAATCTGCTTCGTACTCGATCGTGAAATACCCTTTGAGGTTTTGTCGTTTCAATTCTTCCATCATCCCTTCCACGTTAAGTATACCTTCTCCCCATACCACATCTTCTAGGTTTTGTTCTTCTCCTTGGGGTGCGATATCTTTGAAATGCAGCGCGATAATCTTCCCATCGAGTTGCTGCAAAGATACAATAGGATCTAATCCCATTCTTTTATAATGTCCCACGTCCGCGCAGGCACCTAATAAATCACTCTTTCCCTCGATGCTGTTGAGTAATATTTCCGGCTCCCAGTAGGAGTTCACGCTAGGGTGGTTATGAGCGGCTACCTTTATCTGATATTTTTCAGCCAACTCTTCCACGTTATCCCAATCTTCACGTGCCGGTTCGGCACTGATGAATTCCATCCCCATGTTTTTTGCAAATGCAAAGATAGGTTCCCATTCTTCTCTTTGGGCAGTCCACACCCCCGAAGAGATAATCTTTATATTTCTCGTTTCGGCTTCCTCCTTGAGCTTTCTTTGCTGATCTTGGTCGAGCTGATACCCGAATACTGCTTCACCAAAACCGTCTCCCATTTTCTGTCCAGGGTATATTTCGATGAATTCGACTCCCAGTTCTTCTGTTTTGTCCAACGACTCCATTACCGAGAACAGGTGAAACGTGTAGGACTGGATAGAGAGATTCCATCCCTCTCTTTGGGCTTTTGTTTTCGTGCTATCTCCCGTGCAGGATACTCCTAAGGCAAGGAATGACATCGCGAGAAATAAAGTTCTAAATGTATTCATACGATTATTTTTTCTTAATTAATAGATAGCCACGGCGTTTGTTATTGCTCTTTGCGTGTTGTCACTAGGGATGATTGCTTCTTTTCCATTGATCAACAGGCAAGAGGATCCGCCCCCGTCTAAATTTATTGCCTCGGTGCAACCTATCTCGAGCAAGAGATTCGCGACCTCCTCTAAATTAAGTCCTGGCGTGTTCGGGGTTTTGTTCCTCCCCTCGCAGGCAAAAAAGACAAGATAACCGTCGGGGTGATACCCGATGGCCGACCGGGGATGATTCGCACGCGGTCCAACGCCGCTTGCTTCATCAAAAAGCTCGTTCTCCCACAGGTTTTTATATTCCCCATTCTTAATTAGCAGGGGGCCGGCACCAATCGCTTCCACGGGTTGCCATCGGCTGGCTCCAGCCGGGAAGGTAGCAGAAGGAACAGGTTGTGGTTGTTCGCCTGCTTTATTTGGTGACGGATTCGGGTAGGCATAAAGCATGCTGCTTGATTCATACACCCACCGGGCACTGAACGTACCATCCTTTTCCATTCCAAACGCTCCTTGAGTAGGATAGTAGGGTGTCAACACGCCTTGATAATCGCGATTCACGACCGGTTGCGCGTGGGATAGGGTAACCCCGTCCCGTATTATTAGTCCGAGGGAGGTACCGGACCAGAAGAACCCCCCGTTCAGGACGATTGCGGGTCGGCTATTGTCCGTGTAAAATTTATCCGGAGTTTTGGATCCTGTTTTTTCACCTAATATTTTGAATGTTCCTTTCGAAGGATGAATATCTGCCACGGCAATAAGGGCCTTGATCCTTTTCCCGGAATCCTTTTCTCGATATTGGTAAACCGAGAGGTAATCCGGGAGTTGCCCAAAAGAGTGGCTTTGTTCCCAATTATCCGAGATATCAATGGGGGCCGACTCGAGATAAGCCACAAGTTTGAAGTCGGCTCTCTTCCCATTTTTATCCATACGGATAGTCACTTCGGTGCTTAGGTCATATACGGCCGTAGGAGCGCTTGGCTGGACCATTGATACACCGTTTGCCAGTATCAACCTTATTTCAACCGAGGAGATATTTTCCCCGGCCTTCAAGAAGACCTTGATTATCCGGGCAAAGTTGTCGACCGTTATTTCTGCTCCTTGATGAGAAATGACCTGAGCTTCGGAGATATAGATAAAGTCATTCTCGTTGCTGTTTTCTTTATCAGAACAGCCTTGAAGAAAGAGCAATAATAAAGGTAAAAGGAGTATTTTCCTGAGGTGGCTATTATCTATTAACGTCATATTCGATATATTTTCACATTTAGCCATGGGATGCCGATGGAAAATGGATTTCTAACGTGATACCCGGTTTATTGCACCTGCTTCGCGCATACCTTTTTCCACGTAACTCCACATGTTTTTATTGATAATATGGACAATATCAAAGATCATCAACCCGTCGGAAGTGGTCAAGTTCATTTTGATCGACTCCGTCAATCCTTCCGGGTTGTCATAAAACTGATCCGCGAGGATGCCTCCCAAAAACGGATGCCCGCCCATGATGTCTTTCAAGTGGTGGTTGGAACCCTCCACGCAGTACCAAGTCCCACTTCGTGCCCACATGTCGGTTTCGTTTTGCACCAGTGGGTTCTTTTCGAGGTACTCATCGATGCTGATGGCGGTGTAATAGTTCCCTACCGTGAAAAGATCCAACAGGTTTGCATATCCCCAGTTTTTATAGTCGGACGTGGCCCAGTCGAAATCCTTGGAAGGGTCATAGCTTTTGTCGGCAAAGTTGACTCCCACCTCGAAATAGGTGGGATACCATGCCCCGGTATAGGTGCCGAAGAAGATAGCCGGGTTCACCGACTTAACGGCCTCTCTCGCGTCGGCCATGAATTGATGGATAACCGATGCGCGCCATTCCATCCATTTCAAAAAATGTTCTCCCCTTTCCGGGTACAGATCTCCTACCTCGTTTTTTTTCCATTGGTAGATATCTTCGGGGAACCGCTCCAATTCTTCTCCGAGGTAGGCTTCGAATTTCTCGCGGGAGAGTTCCGAAAAATCAGAAGTGAATCCGTCGTAACGTACCCTATCAAGAATGATCCCGTCCAAATTGGGGTATTTTTCTGCTACTTCGCTAATGATATCGAGGATGTAAGCCCGGAACTCCTCGTTTACGGGATTTGCCATGGCCGAGTATTTTTGTTTCTCCTCCGTGATGGGGATCAGCTTTACCTCTTCATCCGGTGGATAGACGATAGTAGCCCAATCGGATTTCCCCTCTTCGTAGATTGGGCCAAGATCGAAGTAATTATGCCCGGCTACAAACACGTTAAGCGAGGCTTGCACCTTTAAACCGATGGCATGGGCCTTTTTGATGTAATACGCGGGATAGTCAAACGTGTAGTTAATCTCTTTTCCTCCCCATGATAAAAGCTTGGGAGCGAATTCGCTGTCATAAAGCACGTGTCCCGAGATGGGTCGCAGGTCGACTACAATATCGGTAAAGCCTAGATCCTTCACCTTTTCCAAGTAGTAATCGATAGTATCCTTGTTGTTGAACCGCTCGATATTGGCGGTCGCGTCAATCCATAGTAACGCGGGCTTTGCCTCTTCTTGGGCTTTGCCTTTATCAGAAGCACAGGATGCCCCGAAAAAGAGAAGCCATAGGAGGGATAGGTATGCTGCAATAGAATACATGGGAAATTATTTTCTACGGGGTTAGTTTTGTGAAATAGGCCCTTTCGGTACAAGAACCGCGAAGGGGATTAAAAGGGGATGCATCCTTACGACGTTTCTCTTCGAATCGTATGTGCATCCCCTTTCTCTTTTCTCGGGAGTTGTCGTCTAACTAGTAATGAATCTATTTAGAAAACGTTTAATATATCTCCCACAGTTCAATGCCTCCGTTGGTACAAAGGAAAGCAACGAGGCCCGATTGCTTGTCGGGTGCTACCCTTACTTTTACTTCCGCTGTCAGATTCGTATTGGTCGCGTAATTGGGATCCATCGGGAATTCCAGCCAATTGTTCCATACTCTAAACTTGACAAGGTCCATGATGGAGTTGATCTCGTTCGGACGCAGCATTACTTTTCGGATGTCGTAGATTTCCCTCATCCAGCTTCCCGGATCCTGTTCCAACATGAAGATATAATAGGCACCATCCATTTCAGCATAATCAAACGCGTGACCGCCACCCAGCCACTGGTGAAAAACATCCTGGATATGGTGTTCCGATTGGTAAATGGGGGTATTTGTTATTCCATCCATATAAGTGATGGCCACTTTTGCCGTTGTACCCTCATACCGAGCGACAAAATAGTTGCTGTTTTCAGCGACTTCTATGGGCACGATTTTCGCTTGGACACCCATGGTGTAATCAAGCGCGTAATCCACTTTCCGGGGCGTTTCCGAAACTACTTTTCCATCCCTGATTTCCCATTGAAGAAAAGTATTGGCGTTCGAGAGACCCATGTACAGGTACGCGTGGCTTCTCATATCGCCCCGGACATATATTTTTCTGCCTACTTGCGTGCCGGGCATGTCGAGCACGTACGTGAAGAGCAATTCCGGTTCAGCGGTTACTCCTTCCCACCAGAACATGTGTATTTCGTGCCCCACCGCAGTACCGAAATTTGACGATACCACGTTGCCCGCGTCGTCGGTTGCCATATGGAGAGGCACCTTGTTCTGGAGATCATTCCAGTCGATTCCCTCCCACGACATATCTCCTGCCTTCGAGCCGTCGGAAATATTGTGATAGCTGAATCCCGCGCGGTTGTGCACCACGACATAATCGCCGCTGAACCCTACTGCACTGTTGTTGTGATTCACGAAATCAAGTTCTGTTGCCGTTTTTTTCCAAAGTGATCGATGTTGGTAAGTCACTCTCAATCTTGCATTGATTACATAAGCCTGACGACTGCCATCTACTCCCACGACTTCAAACCGGTAGGGTTGGGAGAGATCGACAGGACCCACGAAAGCGGGATCTACCAGGGCATTATTCGGGATATTTACCGATACGTTTATTTTAGTCATATCGGTTGTTTTTAGCCCGTCGACATCGACATCCAACACGACGGTTTCATTGAGCGTATCGTTAACTGCTACTGTAGTCTTAATCAAATCTGAGGTCACGAAAGTGACTACCGTTGCTTTATTACCTGTTGTCGGGATAAGCTCTTCCGCTTCGAAACAGCCTGAAAATAGAAATATCAGGCTTCCTATCCATCCTATTGTATATACTATTTTTCTCATAATTGTCAAATACTGTTTAAAGCTTACCAGAGCGGTGTCTGTATGCATAATGGGTTGTTATCTATCTCGGATTGGGGTACCGGGAGCTTGTAATAATTTTCTCTGAATATGCGGTTCGCATCGTCACACTCCACGGTTTCATATACCCAGTCTTCTCCGTCTCGAGTGATCATGGTTCCATGCATCCGTTTTCCATCGAGTGTCTCTACCGCGGTTCTCCATCGGCGAAGATCCCATAGGCGATGTCCTTCGAACGCGAGTTCTACCTTGCGCTCTTCCCTGATAATAGTGCGAAGCGCTACTTGATCGGAAACGGTTACGTTCGGGAGTTTGGCCCGTGCGCGTACCTTGTTCAATGACACCAATGCTTCTTGTGTCCTTCCCAATTCATTGAGTGCTTCCGCGTGGTTCAATAATACTTCGGCATACCGTACCTCGTACCAAGTTTGCGTGCTGATCCCGTCCATCGGGGCATTCTCATCGATCATCTTGCGAATGTAATACCCGGTGGTGGTGTTACCCGAGGTTTGTGCCGAAGCATACTGCTCGAATCCCTCGGTGCCTCCCACGAATGTTTCAATGGTACGTCCTTTCCAAGAAGCGCCGTTATAAAGGATGGAAGCATAAAACCTTGGTTCTCTGTTTTCATACGGGTTCGCGGCATGTTCCGGGTTATCCCAATTAAACTCGCTGCCATCTTGCATTTTGTAAGAGTTTACCATCTCGAGGGTGGGTACGGCAATTCCGGTGAGTCCTCCGGGTAGGTCGCCCTTCGGGCTGTAAAACCGGTGAAATGTATGCCCTAGTGTGCCTCCAAAACGATAGCTTAGCACTCCTTCTTTGCTGTCTTTTGTCTTATAGATGTTATCATAATCGGATTCGAGGTCATACAGTACCCCTTCTTCTTTTATTATTTCTTCGGCTGCATCAATGGCGTCCTGCCACCTTCCGGCATACAGCATTACCCGCGATTTATATCCGAGTACACCTCCGCGTGTAAGTCGTCCCAAGTTTGCTTGATTCCATTCCCGGGGGAGGTTCTGAGCCGCGAAATCGAGTTCTCTCGCGATAAAATCATAACACTCTTCTTCACTGCTTCTTGCTTTGTAGGCTTCGTTAGGCCCATCAATATAATCTCGGATAATGATACCACCATGGCTCCTGACCAGCATGAAATGGAGGAATCCCCTGAAGAAACGTGCCTGTGCTTCCATGAGTATCTTATCGCTCTCGTCGTAAGAAACATAATTTTCCAACCCGTATAGAAACTCGTTGATCCTTCGGATGCGATTGTACTCGTAGTCGTAATCGGAAAGGACGATCGAGGTCGGGCTAATAACGGAGCTGAGAATTGTTTTGTTGACATCTCCGCCGTTACCTCCCATCACGTGCTGATTATATTTCACGATGTCGGTGAAACCGTCGTTGAGTGCCACTTGAGCATATTTTTGCCCATAGGGGCCGTACTCATAAATGGGCTTGTAAAAACCATTAATGTAAAGATAGGTGTTCTCCATTGTCTTCCAGATTTCCGCTTCGGTATACCTGTCTCTCGGTTCGGGGTGGAGGTAATTGTCGCTACAGCTACCCATTATCCAAAATAGGGATAGGAGGATGAATGGATATATGATATTGTTGATTTTCATTTCGTGCAATTTTTATAAGGTGATATTTATTCCGAATTCATACGTGCGTTGTTGCGGGTAATACCCGTTGCTGATTTCGGGTGCTTCCGGGTCGATGCCGTATTTGTTAAGTCCCGACCATGTCAAGAGGTTTGAACCGGTAAGGCTTAGACGGACATTTTCCACGCCTATCCCTCTCAGGTAAGACGAATGGACGGTGTACCCTATTTGAGCGTTTTTCAAACGAAGGTAATCAGCATTTCGCAGCCACCAGGAGGAAGCCCATCCATTGGTGTTGCCAACTTCGGCGGCTCGTGTAGTTAGACGGGCAAACTCCGAGTTGGGATTGTCGGGTGTCCAGCTGTTTTCAATCAGGAAGTATGGTGAATTGCCGTTCCCGAAAAAAGGACGGGTATAGACGGTCGCATCCACGGCACCATTATCATATACCCCACTCAAGAACATGTCTTTAATTGCCGCACCTTGGAAAAAGAGGGAGAAGTCGAAGTTTTTCCATTGGGCTCCCAAGTTCAACCCGTACATTAATTCTGGGAAATTGCTATTGCCAAGAAACGTGTAATCTTGGGCGCTTTCAATTCTCCCGTCGCTGTTCAAATCCTTGTAAATGATATCCCCGGGCCTAACTTGGTTGATTTTTTCCAAGTGACTCAACGTGGGGGTATTCATGATTTGTACCTCAGATTGAAAGAGGCCTTCCGCGATGAATCCCATCTTTTCACCCATTTTTCTCCCCGTCCGCTTTTGATGAATTGGCGTATTGGGACTTTCATTCATTTTGAGGATTTTATTTCGTGCCCATCCCACGTTTCCTTTCACATTGTAGAATACTTCACCGATTCTATTTTGATGGCTCAACACCAGTTCAAAACCTCGGTTAGCCACCTCCCCACCATTCACTCTTCCCGGGTAATTTCCACCTAACGAAGGAGGGTATAAACTGCCGCCCGCGATAAGTATATCGGTAGTATGCTTATAAAAAACGTCAAATTCCATTCCAAAGATTCCCTTATTGACCATAAGGTCGAAGCCGACGTTATAGGTAGCGGTCTTTTCCCAAGTAATATCCCTGTTTACTTCTCCGGCCGTGTACACGGAGATGTACTCCTTATCGCCGATATAAATTGTTGCCGGATTTTTTTGCATCATGTTCAGGTACGCGAACTGACCCACGTTTAGGTCATTACCTAACACTCCGGCAGAAGCGCGGAACTTGAGTTGTTCGATTTTATCCCTCATGTTTTCGAAAAAAGGTTCTTCAGAAATCCTCCATCCTGCCGACGCGGCCGGGAAGAAGCCCCAGCGATTGGTAGGCGGAAATCGAGAGGAACCATCATATCTTGCGGCCAGCTCTAATAGATACTTATCGTCGTATGAATAATTAACCCTCCCCACGAATCCGGCACGCCGGAAGATACTGCTGTTACCCGTTACATTTGGACGACCTTCTTTGTCCTGAATGATATTTCCCATATCCAGCTCGTGCAACGAAGAGACGTCGAAATCTTCCGCGACCGCCGCTAAGTTCTCTCCTCCCTGTACAGCTTCTTCAAATAGCAACAAGCCAGACACGTGGTGTTTGTCGAACGTGTTGGAGTAAGTGATGGAGGGCTGGAGTGTACGGCGGTAGAATTGTCCTACAGCATGCCTGAATATTTCTGTGTTTTGGACAGTAACGCCCAGATTGGTTAACATCTCATCGTAATCGTTGGTCGCGATATTGTAGCTGTTTACCGTTTCCGGTGCTGCCCATGACCGGGTGGTCGTGTAATCTTTATCGTAACTTAGCTTCACGCCCATCTCCAACCCTTTAAGCCAAGGAAGTTCCCATGCCAGCTTGATGGATGACTGCAGGACATTCATCACGGAGTTGTTGTATCCCACGTTGTTAAATACCACGGGATTGAATGTGTTGGTTCTAGTGAAGTGCCCCACCGTGGGCAACCCGTCATATTCGGTTGGTAGAAAAGGGAATATCCTGGATGCGAGTGATATCGGGTTATTGTAGGCCTGATTCGAGACGCCAAAATATCCCGAGTGTCTCCTTTCTTGTCTCGCTGCGAGATCTAACTCAAGCCGGAAGCCTTGATTGAGGTTCGCGTCGATGTTTGAACGTACGTTATATCGTTGAAAATCGAAATTGTCGATAATCCCGTCTTGCGAAAGATATCCGGCCGAGAGAAAATACCTCATCGATTCGGTGCCCCCGTTCACGCTTATATTGTGGTGATTGGAATAGGAACCTGGTTTCATTATCTCGTTGAACCAATTCGTATTCCCGATTTTTCCTTCTGGATCGCCATTCAGGGATTTATTGTATAACTCTTCCGAGAAGATCGGATCTAATCCATCCATGACCAGTGCTTGGTTGTAATACCGGATAAAATCGGGGCCGTCCAAGAATTTCGGAAAATTAGTATTCTGGTTATAGGATACCTTCCCGGTATAGCTGATCTTTGGTTTTTGTATCGTTCCCCTTTTGGTGGTAACAAGGATGACGCCCCCTGCTCCTTGTACCCCGTATACGGCTGCCGACGACGCGTCTTTGAGGATCGAGATGGTCTCGATATCATTCGGATCCAGCTGGGCAAAATTGCGTTGCACACCATCGACTATCAGCGTGGCGGCTGCTTCTCCCATGGTGGATAACCCGCGTACCCGCAAGGTGGCCCCGTCCGATCCCGGTTGCCCGGACGATTGCTGGGCGGAAAGCCCAGGGAGCTTCCCGGCAAGCAAGGAAGTGATATTTCCCGAGGGGGCCTGTAGCAATTCCCTGCTATCGATTTGCGCGACCGACCCGGTGACACTTACTTTTCTCTGGGTGCCATATCCCACGACGATCACCTCGTCCAACAACTCAGAATCCTGTTCCATGACAACATTGAGTTGGTTTCTGCCGTTTAGGGGTACTTCTAATTGGGTAAAACCCACGTAGGTGAATACCAGGGTGCTATTTGCTGTTGGAACCGAAAGCGAGAAGTTCCCATCGATATCGGTCACTGTCCCTTGTCGGCTGTCTTTCACGACAACGTTGACACCGATAAGGGTCTCACCGGACGAATCGGTGACATTTCCTCTAACATTCACCTGTGCGAAAGTAGCAAGCGAGGTAAAAAGAAAGAGAAGGAGAATGAATGATTGAATAGCCAAGGTTTTTATTCTTGGCAGAATTGCGCTTTTTTTCATGCTTTTCTTTTTTATTAAAGAATAATGGATAAAACATTTAAATTCAAGGCCATGTTCTTTCCACGCCTTGTTCACGAAGCATCTGCTGAAAAGCAGACAATAGTTCCTTATTTTCTCTAACGGCCCTGAATGGAACGTTCGATTTTCTCGAGAAAGCGATCAATTGCCCCACGGCCTCTCCAATGCTCCATTCTACCGGGTGTAAACGATAGCATCCGTTGGTGATGTGGGTAGTCCCGATGTTCTTGTTCGCGGGAAGCAGATTGTTCACTCGCCGGGGAATAAGTGCTCCAAGTGGAATCTGGAATGGAAGTGACGGAAAATCGATGTAATTATTCCCGCGGGAACTCGGGTGCAGGTCTATATGGTAATATCCCACACCCACGCTGTCGAAAAATTCGGCCGCTTTGCTGCCTGCCTCTTCGCCGGCAACCATCTTCCTGTTTTCCGCGCCCACGTGTTCTTCCAGTACCGTGAATTCTGCCTTGATTCGTCGAGCTTCCCGCACGTAGGGGTATTTTGCCATCCCATCTTCCGTTCCCATGATATCTCCACGCAGTCGCAGTCCTCGCCATCCCGTGCCTCCATCCAGACGTGGAGCTTCGGTTTGTAGCCAGTAGAAGAGAGAATGGCTAAGTTGCTTTGCTCGATTCACGGTCTGCTGGAACTCTTCCTCCGAAACATCGATGAGATTCCCCGGGAAGAAATCATTTTGTGGCCAGTTTACGATGGTGATATCCCCGTCATACGTGCCTTGCAAAAAGTTATTCCGGTGGATGATCCGACGGTAATTCCACAAGTTAAGCACTCCTCCTGACTCTTTCCCCTCGGGGTCAAATCCCAATTTTTTGGGTTGCAGCGTCCTTGGGTCGGAGTAAGTGAGATCAAGCAGTCTACCCGACCACGGCGGGGTCATATCCGGGATATAGTTTTTCCAGAAAGCATACTCTTTGGGAGGATCCTGTACATTATCCTTACCCGGTTGATAATCCATGGCAAAGCAAACGGTGAAAGCTTGATTATTCATGGGATCTGCCTTCTCCGGCGCGTGCAATTCCCCCGTGTCGTTTCTCGATTCTGTTCCGGTAACGTATTCCGTGCCGGTTAATGGTAACAGGTCGCCACACTCGGTCGCGTCCACGAAGGTATTTCCCGTGAGCACCGTCCTGTCGCCCGTGCACGAGTTTTGGATTTCTACATCAAGTACCTGGTCACCTGCCACGTTGGCTCTACGTATCTTGCAGTCGGTTAATACGCGTAGCTTCCCGTTGCTTGCGTACGGTGAAAGCATATCTTGTAATACCATCAGTGCCACTTTTGGCTCATGACATAATCGGGAGACAGAACCATCTCCTGGATTGAGATTTTCCCGGGCACGCGCCGCCTCGGTGAGTGGGTAGTTGCGCCGGTAGTAATCCCGTACCCTGTTTCTAAATTCCCGGTACGAGCGGGGTGCACCGTGTGTTTCTATCCACGGGTGTTCGTCGGGCGGTACCCCTTGTTGGGAAACTTGCCCCCCGATCCAGTCGGTTTCCTCTGTGAGAATCACGCTCAGGCCATTGCGGCAACAAGCGAGCGCGGCCGCGCACCCGCCCAAGCCCCCTCCCACGATGATCACGTCTGCTTTCATCTCTCGCGGCCTAACTCTCGCGGCTTCTTTTCTAGTTGTCGGATACGCGACTCGCCCGTGCGTGGCGGCTGCACCGCCAAGTAGGGCACTGTAGGTCAAAAAAACTCTTCGATTCATTTTCTGAATGGTGTTTTATTTTTTACTCCTCGTGATGATTTGGATTAATCTTTGATGCAGTTTAATATCAGCCGGTTCTTTAGATATTGAAAGCTGATAAAAAGCATCGCCTCCTTGATAATAAGCGATTTTTAACGAATCAAAAGCACCGTTCTGCTCAAATACGTCCAAATAATCCGTGAGGCGATACCCCCAATCCATGTTATTCTTTAATGCCCTTTCGTCGAACTCAACTTCTAAATTCATGCGTAACTTCTCTGCCCTGTTATATGCTTCTTGCAATCTTTCGTACGGGACACTTTCGCTGAAAAAATAATTGGGTTGATAATATGTCACGTTAAATCCCAAGGCTTCCCATTCGGGATACCCGTCCGAGTTGAAGTAAGGAATCCAGTAAAAATCATACTTCTTACTGTAGATGTAGTCTGATACCTTACGGGCAAGGCCCCTGCTGTTTGTAGCCTCTTCTGCCAACCAATAAAATCCTGCCAATTCCACGTGCTCGAAATTTCCCTTTTGGAAAAGCTCTTCCGCGTAGTCAACGTACCATTTAATCGCTACAAGCCGATCTTCTGTGTTTGTAAAATGCAATGACCGACCGTCTGCCACTCCCCAGTCAAGCTGATTGGGAATGGGCTCCGGAACGCCCAGTATCACCTTTCTTTTTTTGAATTCTCCCGGGAGTTTTTTTTCTTTTCGTGTAAGTCCTATTTGCGCGTTTAGCGCGTGAATAGCGTTTCCTTCGGTATAGTAATTGTTCAATAGTTTTTCCCATTCAGTTTTTCGTGCTGGCAATTGTTCGTATCCGGAAGCAAAGCCGCGCCCTTGCCCGTCTTTTATCTCCAAGAACAAAAAACCATCGAATACCCACTGCTCTTGATCCTCTATCTCAGTGGACACGTACGGGGCGAAATGCTCCTTGTCCCAAGTGATGTCACGATGCATCCCGCCGTCATATATTAACACGAGGTGATCGGGAACCTCGTTGTATTGTGTCAATTCTTTTGAGGGAGGGTCTGTCTTGAAAATAAACTCATCACTGTTGTGTGATTTACCGGTGTTTGAACACGCGCTAATACTTAGCGATACGGATGTTAAGATGAGTTGGGTGGCAAGTATTTTCTTGATGGTTTTCATCATAATATAAAATAGATGTATCGTGTGTTATCCAATTTTTAAATAAGCGATATCCTCTTTGGAACTGCTTTTTTTATCAATCTTCTCCAGTGTTTTCCAGCACTGATACAAGCCCCTCGGCACGTGGAAGCACCCTTTCCATTTCCCGCCTTTCAGGTCGAGGAGTACCTCCCCTTGCCGGTTCAGGTAGCCCCACCATTCGGGGTATTCCGGGTCTTTGAAGTGGTTCCAAGTATATTCATGTACTTTCTGGAACCATTGGAGGCATGGTTCGGATCCCGTCAGTTGATATCCTTTAAGCAAGGAGATCAGCGTTTCCACGTGCACCCACCAGAGTTTCTGGTCCCATTCCAACTGTTGTAGCGGGCAGCCTTTTCTGTCCATGAAGTAGAAGATGCCGCCGTGTTTTTTGTCCCAGCTGTATTCGATCGTTTTAAGGGTGGTTTCCACCGCTTTCTCTATGAGTCCCGGCCTTTGTAGTCTCACTCCCAAGTCCATGATAAACCACATCGCCTCGATCCCGTGTCCGGGGTTCACCAACCGGCCGTCGAACGTGTCGGACAGGGTGCCGTCCCAGTTCACGTGCTCCACCACGATCCCTCCTAATTCCGGGCGCAGAAATACCTCCATCACCTCGTGGATGCACTCCTCCATGGTCTGCTCCACGATCTCGTTGTCCAAGAGGTGCTCGATCTCCAGGGTGAGATTGCTCATGATCATCGGGAGGTCGAACGACTTGAGGTTCCGTGTTCCCGGATGGGCCTTGTTCCACCTTCCCTTGGGGTTGTCTTGTTTCCGAAGAATAATGTCGAAGGTGCGTTTGGCGATCTCGGCGTACTCCTGGTTCCCTGTAGCCAGGCTCAGTTGACCGAATCCCATGGCGACGAAAGTGTAGGAGAAAATGTTGTAGGGTTCTACCAAGGGCTTGCCCTCGCGTGTAAGCGAGAAATACCAGTTGTAATTGCCGTCGTGGCCGTGTTTCTTAAGGAACTCGGCACCCTGAATGGCGCAATCGAGCCACTCCTGTCGTTTTTCCACGTTATTATAGAGCATGGAAAAGAGCCACACCTGCCTGCCTTGCAGCCATGTGAATTTATCGGTATCGAACACGTTCCCTTGCCGGTCCAGACAAGTGAAGTAGCCGCCGAACTCGTTGTCCTGTGACTTGGATAGCCAAAAAGGCACCACGTTATCGAGTAGCTCTGATCGGTAGGATGTTTTTAGAATATTAAATATAGGCATGAATGCTGTTATTGTTATTTTATATTTAGCGGCGATAAGTCCGCAGTACTTCATAAATATTAATTACTCCGCAAATAAACGCGATTAATTTTAAATAAGCAAGTATTAAACTTAAATATTTTATTAAATATGCCGCCGTTAAATATAATTAACAATAGTTGGCTTTGTTGTTCGTTGGAAAAACGAAAAAAGCTTTTCCGTAAGGAAAGTGCAGAAAGGGCCGCGTGTTTTTTCTCCTCAATGAATTGGACACTTTCTTGCGACAGTGGTATGTCGGGAAGTGTGGGTAAATAAAAAAAGAAGTACAGGCTCTGTAATAATTAAATTAAAAAACGTTCTGCCCCGGGCAGCGCCTCCGGTTTGCCGGCATCTATCGTTTGCAGCCCGGCAGGGACGTAAGAGGAGATGGGAAGTTGATGGTTAAATTCAAGGTAGAAATCGATGATGGAAAATTTATCGGGCATGTCTTTCATGTGTTGAAAGAGGGTGGGTTGCAAGACGTGGATTCCGGAAAAAGCCAGTTTTTGGTAGCCGGATGGGGTAAAGTCGGGGATGGGCGATTTTACCGCGCCCGTTTTTTCGTTGATCCATCCTTTCAGGTGATTGGATTCATCGAAGAGCAGGTAGCGCGATGTCTGGCGTTCGCTGCACACCAGCGTGGCTGCCGATCCGTTTTCCCGGTGGCGGGCAAGGAGTTCGCGGAGGTCTATGTTTGACAGGATGTCCACGTTATGGATAAGAAATGGTTGGCCGTCGTCAAAGAACCACGACGCCTTTTTAGTGGCTCCTCCGGTATCCAGCAGCTTCTCCCGTTCGTCGGAGAACTCTATCCGGATGCCGAAGCGATTATTCGTTTCCACAAAGTCGATGATTTGATCGGGAAAATGATGCAGGTTGATGATGATCTCGTCGAATCCCGCAGCTTTCAATTTCTCGATTGTATGTTGCAGCAATGGTTTTCCCGCTACCGGCACCAAGGCTTTTGGTATAGTGTCCGTAAGTGGTTTCAGGCGAGTACCCAGTCCCGCGGCGAAGATCATTGCTTTCATAAAATCGCTCGTTTCATCGCTTATTGAAAATGAAATCTAACTGCTGCGCTGTATAGTTTTCAAATTTCCGATCAGAAGAAATCAGTGTAAGTTTTTCTGTGAGGGCGTGGGCAATAATAGCATGATCAAAAGGATCTTTATGTTGATTTGCTATTTTAAGCTTTGATAAAGTGGCAAGATGTTCCTTGGCGAAAGGAAGAATCTTAATATAAAAAACATCTTCAACTGCTTTCAGGAAATCAACCGATTTATGGTATTTTTTGGTGCTTACTTTCTTATTCTTGTATAGATGTAGAAGCTCGAGTGCCACTATCGAACTCGTGATTAACTCATTGTTGTAGTCACTCAATACAGCTTCCACATCCGAAGAAATATTGTCCAATTCCCCGGAAATCATAAATACAATGATATTGGTGTCTAACAGATATCTTGGCATGACTCATTTTAAGACGGCCTTCATGTCTTCTATTTTCCCTGTATCTTTATGTGCTAAAGCGGCAAGCCATGTTTTAGACACTTTCTCCCGCTGCCTTTTTGGTGTCGGTCTCGATGTTACATTTATTTTCTTTGCTGTTCCCATAATCCCGCCCTTTTGAAGTCTCGTATTTACACCGTGATTGCAAATTTACAATATAGTAATCAGATTCCCAAATTGTAAGGGCTTTTTTAATGGACAACGAGTAAACACGAATTGCCGAAGCGTTGCCACATTTTACATGCGTGTTTTATGGTCTAAACAGCTGTTCCAAGTTCTGCTCGCGGTGAACGAGGGATACTTTCACGCCAAATTTTTCATGAATATGCTCGGCCACGTGTTGGGCGGCATATACCGACCGGTGTTGTCCGCCGGTGCACCCGAACGAGATCATCAAGTCGGTGAACTCACGGTCGATGTAGCGCTGCACGTGGCGGTCTACCAGCGGGTAGATGTTGTGGAGGAACTCCAGCATCTCGCCGTCCTCTTCCAAGAACTTGATTACCGGCTCGTCCAGCCCGTTCACGTTGTTGTACCGTTCGAATTTGCCGGGGTTGTTGATGGCCCGGCAGTCGAATACGTAGCCACCGCCATTGCCCGACACGTCGTTGGGAATCCCTTTCTTGTACGCGAAGCTGAACACGCGCACCTCTAACTCCCGCTTCCGGGAATCGGCAAACTGCTTTAACTCGGTCATCTCCGTTAGCATGCCATGGAGGTAGGGGTACTGCTCGAATCCTTCCTTCAGCAACTCCCTCAGGTTGTCCAGGGCAAACGGGACGCTCTGGATGAAGTGGGGCTTCTTTTCAAAATAGCCCCTGAACCCGTATGCGCCCAGCACTTGCAATGTGCGGAAAAGGACGAACAGACGCAGTTGATTTCGGAAATACCCCTCGTCAACGGGCCGGTGCTTCCGGAGAGACGTGATGTAGGTTTCCACGAGCTCGGCGCGCAGTTCTTCCGGAAAATTTGCTTTTGCCTGCCACAGGAACGAAGCCACGTCGTAGTAAACGGGGCCTCTCCTGCCTCCCTGAAAATCGATGAAGTACGGAGTGCCCCCGGCCAGCATCACGTTGCGCGATTGAAAATCCCGGTACAAGAAGGTGTCCGATTGATCGTGCAACAAGTCCCCCGCCAGCTTCTCGAAATCGTTCTCTAATAAGTCTTCCCTGAAATTCATTCCGGTGGTTTTCAGGAAATTGTATTTGAAGTAGTTCAAGTCCCAATGGACCGACCGCTTGTCGAACTCGGGCAGGGGATAGCAAGCATTAAAGTCGAGCCCTTCAGCGCCTTTCACCTGAAAGTCGGCCAGCATGGCAATGGTCTCGTGCAGCAACTCCTTCTCATCGTGGCTGAATACCCCGGTGAGCCTACCCCCTTTGATGTTGTCAAACAGGATGGTGTCGCCCAAGTCCTGCTGGAGGTAAAACATCTCGTCGTGGGAGACTGCAAGTAGTTCCGGGACATGGAGCCCTTTCTCGTGAAAGTGGCGCGCCAAGTGAATAAAGGCCCGGTTCTCGTCACGCGATTCACCGTGGACGCCAATCAGTGATTGACCATCTCGGGTGAGTCGGTAATACCTTCGGTTGGAACCGGACGAAGGCAACACCTCCACGGTGGGGGTTGCTTTCCCGGTGTACGCGGTAAATAGGGATATAAGTTGCTGCATGAAATGTCACGAATTATTTTTTGAAGCTTCAAAAAAAGCTTTTTCTCTCTCTATTTCTGCTTTAAGTTCTGCTTCCGAAGGAAGATATAATTTGTATTTCGATGCGAACAATTGTTTGCTTTCGTTTAAAACAGAATACTTTGCAATGGTAGAATCGGTTTCGGTGCAAAGTAGAATGCCGATCGTGGGGCTGTCTGATTCTTCGCGTCGCAAATCGTCAAACATCTTCACATACATATCCATCTGCCCTATATCTTGATGGGTCATTTTGTTTGTTTTCAACTCTATGAGCACAAAGCATTTCAAAATATAATTGTAGTAAACCAAATCAATATAAAAATCGGTTGTTTCGGTACGGATGTGTTCTTGCCGCGAAACAAAGGCAAATCCTCTCCCTAATTCCAATAAAAAAGATTGAAGATTATCTAACAGTGCTTGTTCTAGATCTTTTTCCACGTACGTTTCCTTTTGTGGAAGGTTAAGGAATTCCAAAACATATGGATTCTTTATGAAAGCCAGTCGATCGGAAATTTGTCTTTGTTCTTTTTTTTGTGGTTCTTTCATTACAGGCATTTTATCTGTAGAGATCAGAAGCCTCTCGTAGTATAAAGTGGAGATATTCCTTCTGAGTTCTCTAACGCTCCACGCACTTTGTACTGATTCTGTCAGATAGAATTCGCGTGCTTTCTCATTTGCAATCCGTATGAGTTCAATATAATGGCTCCATGTCAATTCGGGTGACAGCGTCTCCCGAATTGGAAACGTATGGTAAAATTGACGCATACGCCTCAGTTCTCTTTCATCAAATCCTTTGCCAAACTCATTATTCAACACCGTAGAAAGTTCTTTCAAGATATATTTTCCGTATTCGGCACGATATTTTCCGTCCTGTTCCTCTTCCACGATACGTTGTCCGATGTGCCAATACGCTACAACCATTGTTGTGTTAATGCTACGATACGTGTCTTTACGCGCATTGTTGATAATGGATTTGATGTCCCGGATAAATTGTTGACGAATAATTTCTTGATTCATTACGTTATTCGAGTTGATTTTTCAGATCTTCAAAGCATTTTCCTTACGCGAAAAATTATTGTCGCGGGTTATGTCATTATTTTATTTCAGAATCAATAAATTTCAATTCTTCCAACCAAATTGTTGCCGAGGCGTCGCTGGGCATGCGCCAGTCGCCCCGCGGTGAAAGGTTCACCGACCCCACTTTCGGGCCGTCGGGCAGGCAGGATCGTTTGAATTGCTGGGCAAAGAAACGGGTGTAAAAAACCTTTAACCATTTCAGTACCTCTTCGGGAGAGTATTTCCCGGTGAATGCTTGTCCGGCCATGAAGCGGATGCGCTTCGGGGTATCCCCGTGGCGCAGTAGGCGGTGCAAGAAGAAATCGTGCAGCTCGTAAGGACCCACGAAATGTTCCGTTTCTTGGGCTATTCTTCCATCCTCGCCGGCCGGCAGCAGTTCGGGGCTGAAGGGTGTATCGAGGATATCGTGCAGGATGTCCCGCGCGGTTTCATGCATCCGGCTGTCGGCAATCCACCGGACCAGCGTGGCGACCAGCGTCTTCGGCACGCCCGTGTTCACGGCGTACATCGACATGTGGTCGCCGTTGTACGTGGCCCATCCCAGTGCTAATTCCGACATGTTTCCGGTACCCACGACCAATCCCCCCACTTTGTTCGCGTAGTCCATCAGGATTTGTGTCCGTTCCCGTGCTTGGCTGTTTTCGTAGGTCACGTCGTGGTTGTTGATATCGTGCCCGATATCTTGAAGGTGTTGCGTTACGGCATCCGCGATGGGTATCTCTTTCACGGTTATACCCGATGACTGCATGAGCGCGATCGCGTTATCATATGTTCTATTCGTGGTGCCGAACCCCGGCATGGTAATGCCGTGGATGTTTTCACGGGGAAGCCCTGACCGATCGAACGCGCTCATGGTCACCAGTAGAGCTAAGGTGGAATCCAGTCCTCCTGAAATACCGATGACCGCTTTTTGTATGCCGGTATGTGCCAGTCGCTTTGCCAGTCCGTGGGTTTGTATGTTGAATACTTCGGAAAGGTGCTTTTCGTTATCCTCGAAAGAGGGGATAAAGGGGTGTGGATTGAATGCGCGGTACATGTGGTCAGTAGTGATTGGGTCGATATGGCAATCTACCACGGTCGCACTGTCCGATGCCGCTACCTCGAAGTTGCTGTTTTTTATCCGGTCGTGGCGCAGTGCCTCGATATCGATATCGGCGATAACTGCTTCGCTTTCGAGCGAGAACCGGTCCGATTCGACCAATAAAGCGCCGTTCTCCGCGATGAGGCACGATCCCGAAAAAACCATATCGGTAGTCGACTCGCCCACGCCGGCCGAAGCGTAAATATACGCCGCCTGGCACCGGCCCGATTGTTGTGTCACGAGTGATTTGCGGTAGGAATGCTTGCCCACCAGCTCGTTGCTCGCGGAGAGGTTGAAAATCAATTCAGCTCCCTGCATCGCCAGTTCAGACGAGGGAGGAATAGGCATCCATAGATCTTCGCAAATTTCCACTCCGAAGTTGCCAAACGGGGTGCGGAAGATAGTTCCGTCGGGCGAAACAGGTACTTTCTCGCCATCCATTTCAATCATGCCACCGGCGAGGTCGCATCCGGGGGTAAACCACCTCTTTTCGTAGTACTCGTTGGTACTGGGGAGGTATCTCTTGGGGACAATGCCCCGTATCCCTTCGGCGGAAACCACGGCAGCCACGTTATAGAGGCTGTTTTTGATTCGAAGGGGAAGGCCGACAATGGCAATGAGGGATGTGCTTCCTTTCATAAACCGAGCCAGGTCGTATAGCGACTCCAGCGCCCTCTCTTGGAGTGCTTTCTGGAAGAACAGGTCGCCGCAGCTATACGCGGTGATGCTCAGCTCGGGAAAACAGAGTATTTGTATCCCCTCTTGATGCGCCTCGCCGATCAGCCGTTTTATCTCGGCCGTGTTATAATCGCAGTCCGCTACTTTCAACCGGGGTGACGCGGCTGCCACGCGCAGGAAGCCAAATTTATTTATGTTCATAGTCAACGAGTTTTCAATCCTTATCGCGAAGATAATGAACCGAATCAATAATTGGCACCTAACTTTTGCTTGTTACGTGATTCGGTATGGAAGAATCTACATCATGCTTGAACTTGTCGCGTCAACTCCAGTATCTCCGGCATCGCTTCCAATAGCTCGGGCATGGAGCGGAAGACCACGGCCGCTCCAGCCTCCGTCAGTACCGAGTCGGGGAGGGGACCCGTGTTCACCGCGATGGTAAAGATGCCCGCTCCCACGGCGGCCTGTATTCCCAGCGGGGCGTTTTCGATAACGATGGCCTGGTTGGGTTGCAGGTTGCCTCCCCGTTGTAGTCCCATCAAGAAGGGCTCGGGATTCGGCTTGCCATATTTCACGTCGTACGCGGTTACCATTGTCTCCGGGGTGAAAGCACTGGGAAAGTGATTGTCCAACTTGTTCAGCAGGGAGGGTTGCCCCGATCCGGTGACCAACACGGGTGTTAGCCCCTCTCCTTGAACGTACTCTATCGTCTCTCGGGCACCCGGCATGATGCCTCCCTCGTTATATAGTTGAAATAGTTCCGACTTGCGGGCGTAGATGTTCTCTTCCTCTTCCCGGGTAGCATCACGCCCCAGGTTGCGTTGAAAGATCAGGTCGATGGTCCATTTGCCCACCCTTCCTTCCTGGAGGTAAAACTCGTTGGGGTGGTATTCCAATTTTAGTTCATCCATTGTTTCCCGCCACGACACATCGTGCGCCGGCATGGAGTCGTAAAGTACCCCGTCCATATCAAAAAGAACAGCTTTGAGATCTATTATCGGGTAATTATTTTGCTTGAGATAATTTAAAAAAGAAGATTTCATTTAAATGGGGAAAAATAGTTTTACAAAATTACAACTAATTCCCATAAAGCTAAAGAAAAAAGCGGAATAAAACAAATCGCCCAAGTTATCTTCTTTATTGACTCATGTTACGGTTAGTCTCGTGTCAATGCATTTTCGATGGCCTCAGGATGGAATAAATTTTTAATTGTCCCATACTTGTCTAAACTTTATAGCCGTGAATTTTTAATAATGCTCGTGTACGTTAAAAAGCTAAGTGGAATGATTCACTTGAGATCATCACCCACTTAGCCACATAGAGAAGACGAATTACAAGTTCTTGTTGTTCATACTCGATAAGCCACATGCACGGGAGTAAATTCCGGAAACCGTGTGAATATGGCTGTGAACAAGATCCGAGGGTGTTGCTTCAATGATGCCTTCACACGCTTGATAGAACTGCGTGGGCATAAATTGACTCAGAAGGGATAACGGGATTCCTGTCTGGATCAGGTTGTTGAATAATTTCTCCTTCGCCGCCTCTACCTCTTTCAGGGGCCAATAATACCGCATTCTATCCGAAAAGCTGTATTTACGTTTAAAGGCCTGCTGTTGGGTATCACCAATATAATACGGTTTCCAGTATTTTGGTTCATTCACCATCGTATTTTCCAATGTTTTGCTTAACTTGGATAAGCTTGGATTATCTGCTCCCATGATAGCAATTTCAATGGCTTCGAGCGACAGCAATGCTTCCCGGTAAACAAAAGTCAGCCATGGCCCCACCTTGAGGATACAAAAATGCCCTTCTACCAATTTTTTAAGCTTCCGTTCGGTTTGATAGTCTGTCGAGTGGGCTTCGTACACGAGGCGGTCATACTCTAAGATAGCCTTGCTCAATCCCTCCGCCTTTTCGGGTTGGAACTCGAAAATTTGGTCGTCACTGAACTCCACCCCCGGTTGCACCACCACGCCAATCACCCGGTTCCAAGCATCCTCCAGTCCTTGATTTACAAAATGCTTTTTTGTTACCGCGATGGTTTCTTTGGCATCTGACGGGGTAGTAGGTATCACTTCATCTTCTTCCTCTTGCGCCCCGCCGGGTATGGGTACTTCGGTACCAATGATGTATACGGGTTTATCATGCCCTTCCCGGTATTTTAGCCAGGTTTCCTCGGCAACCTTGCAGAGGGTTGCGGCTCTTTCGGCCACGATCTCGTCAGATAAAGGCTTTCCCCTGTCCCCAACATCATCGGCACAGAACATGCTGGTGTCTAAGTGAATTTTTTGATAGCCCGCTTTTACATATTCAGCAATCAGCACTTTTGCTTTGTCCATCGCTTCTTTCGCGGGCAGGTTCTTCCAGGGATTGGGCCCCAGGTGATCCCCGCCCAGCAGGATCATGTTTTCCGGGAAACCTATTTTTTTGGCAATACCATTTACAAAGTTCACGAAGTCCGCGGGTTTCATACCCGTGTAGCCGCCATATTGATCCACTTGATTAGATGTTGACTCGATAAGGATCAGTGAGTTGTCGTTTTTTGCTTGCTTGAAACAGGCTTCTAATACATCCGGATGAGCGGTGCAAATGGAGTAAATGCCCTTGGCCAAACCGTTGCGGTTGGCCTCCATTAATTCAAGAAATGCGTCTAAAGAATTTTTCATCATTATATTTTTAATATTCATCAGTTAAGCCAAAGATTGGTTTGTTATGCAACCACTGGCCATTCGTGAAGTCGGGAAATTCAACGGGCGCGCTACCCAACGCGATCGATTTTTCGGTTAGAGGAGTCACCGCGATCCACGCTGCCGTGTCATAGACATCAATCACGGTGGGAATACCTCTTTTAATACACTCCACGAACGAGCGTACTTTAAGGTAGCCGGCTCCCCCGTGATCTCCTCTCACGCCTTCCTCCCTGAATCTTTTCCATAACGGGTGCTCGAACTCCGGGATATATTTTTCCCACTCTTCCCATCGGTGGCCGGGGCTTCTGCCCTCAACGTGTACTGAATTACAGAGTCCTCTATGGTATATCCACAGTCCCTTGGTACCTTGTGCCATCATATTGTTGGAATAGGGTCTCGGTGTATTGGTGTCGTGCGTGAGGGTAATTGTTTCCCCTCGCTGGGTCTTGATCACGGTGGTTATGACGTCCCCGAGCATCCAGTCGATCTCCGCGTTGGGATGATCGCTGCCGCCTTGCTGGATGATATACTCGTGCAAGCTTTTTGACTTTGACGCGGTGGAGGTAAGCGAAACCATCCGGTTGCCCCTGTTGTCATCCATGTAATTCGCGATGGGACCCAGTCCGTGCGTGGGATACAAGTCTCCATTCCGTTTCTGCGAATGGATGGTCCTCCACCGGGCTTCGCCCTCCCCTTTTTCGCCAAACTCCGCGCCGGGGCGAAACTTAACACCTCTAAGGTCATGGCAGTAGCTGCACTCGTAATGCAGCATTTCTCCAAATAATCCCTCTCTTACCATTCTCAGTGCCGACATTTCAATCCGGTCGAAACAGTGGTTTTCCAGCATCATGCACTGCATCCCCGTCTCCTCGGCGGTTCTGACCAGCTCCCAACATTCCTCAATGGTAGAGGCACCCCACACTTCCGGTGCCACGTGTTTGCCAGCTTTCATGGCCGCCACGCACATCGGGGTGTGCCACAGCCAAGGTGTAGCGATTATTACAGCGTCAATATCGTCCCGGGTCACGAGATTCAGGTAGTCGTGCTCGTCTTTGGAATACCCTTCGGGTCGTTTACGCCCCGACTCTTCTACCAGGTCCAGCGCGCGTGTTAACGCGGGAACGGATATATCGCAAATCGCCGGGATCTGCACGTCTGGCATCGCCAAGCATGACCTCAATAAATTGGTGCCCATTCCACCTACCCCAATAATTCCCAGCCTCACGATCCTGTCATCCTTACCTGTAAGGATGGTGGGGGTGGAAAAGGTATTTGAAATAGCTTTATCACCAATCATCACGGCACCCGCTCCCAAGGCTGCCTTTTTTACAAAATCACGTCTATTTAGCATCATTTGATCATATATTTTAGTTGTCTTACTCTCAATGTTTCACGTGTATAGTCCCTCTCTCCCCTTGTATATCCCTTCCGTTTATCGTGATGAATGCCCTATTTTGCTCCTCATCGTATGTAAAGGATTTAACCTGCAAGTAGTCATTAGAACTGGTAACCGATGTGGGTTCCGGCGTGTGAATCTCGACCACCTGTTCGCCGTACATTTTCAGGTCGATGTCGAGGGATGAATCATGCTCGGTTACGTTATACACGTTATAGGTCCCGGTATTATTCACGAACCGTTCCATTTTCTTGTCTCCTACCTTGTACTCGAACGTGTAGTTTTGCTTTTGTAACGGGGGAAGGTAGATATAGGCATACCCTTCTGCCTCGTAATAGGCGGCCACGGGCTTGCCATCTATTCGTGCCCATGAAACATGTTCACTATCTCCGAGCTTGATCGCGAGAACCATGTTCCCAAGCAAGTTACGGGTGTAGGCATCCTCGGGCATTAATTGATTATTAATGATTACTTCACCCGGTTTTGTTTCATGCACCGTCGCGTATTTTTTGTAGAGCCATTGCGAGTAAAGCTGCTCGGTATTTTTCGAGAGGTAATGGTCGGGGTGCGCCTGAATGCTTCGCAGGTACCTTACCCATCGGTTATTCAATGCCGGCTGCAGGTGGTCATCGAATGCCAGCCAGTTGGCCCAATGAGACTCTACCACTACTGTTCTAATACTGTCCGGTCCCAGCCTCGGTAACGTGGCATATTCATACCATAGATTCCCATGATTTGACCGATCAAGGAGGAGCACTCCGTTGTCAAATCCTCCATCAAGCAGCGGGGGATGATTTAATCCTTTTATAGTCGCGAAAGGAGTATTCGCGTATTTGACTCCATTCTCACTTAGTACTTTCCCCAGGCTGTAGTCCGCTCCAGGATTAAAGTAAAATCCATACGAGATAAAGCTTTCAGGAAACGAGTGGCCCCTCTCGGGTGTAATGCCGTATTGTGCCATCAGCCGCTTGAGCAGTTCCACGTTATCGCGAATGATCTTCTCGTCTCTTGGCTTTTGTTCCTCCACGTTGAACCATTCGGCACGGCTTTTCACGCCATCTTCCCAGTATTCGTGCAGTACTCCCGTGATACCGAACTCCAAGTTGGCGGCATTGCCTTTCACGTAATCCATGATCTCCAGCTGCACGGGCCCGGTATACTCGGAGTTATCCCAGCGCTCCCCGTCCGGGTTACTCGTGGGGTATTCTGACAGGATATTGAGGCGGTCAAACTCCCCCAAGATGAACAGGGTCATAAACCTGACTCCCATCTCTTTCCCGACCTCCACGATGGGTTTATAATCGCGTACATCAAAATCTCTCCGGATCCCTGCACGCCAAGGGCCATCGGTTTCCTCAAGAGACCCACCCCCCATCCAGCCTACTTGCCCGATATTCACGGAGACGCCGCGCGGGAAAATGATTCTTTCGTTTCCGGTGTTGGTTTGACTATATGCGGAAATAGCGGGAAGTACTATTAGCGTTATGCTGATAAGAAACGAGATGGAATAATTCTTCGTACACATAAGTTGTTATTTTACAGTGATCGTGTGGATTTTATTGTACCCGGTTACAGGATTCCAAACATTGTCGTTGGCTAAGCGAATACTAAACTTGGGGTCTTCGGATAAGGTCTCTTGAGGATCCGGGAAATGCAAGTTTACATCAAATTGTTTCCCCTTCATTTGCTCTGGAATGGTGAATCTTGCAGAAATATCAAACTCTTTACCTCCAAACCAAAAACGGGGGTCAGCGTCCAAGTCGAGCGAGTATTTTTCATTCGAGTTGGTCTTGGAAACAAAAATCAATTTTGCATCACGTGGGTTATAGGGTGCTGCAAACCCAACATTCATCAACGTTAAATCCATCTCGAACGTGTCACCCACGCTCAGGTTGTTTGAGAACGCGCCTTTGGTCAGAACAAACCGGTAACCCAGTCGCTGCTTAATCTCTTCCAAGCAGTTATTAGTCTGCCAGTCGCTAATAACGCCCGGATGATAACTCATATTTAAGAAGGACCAATGATACCTGGCCATATCTTCCAAGGCATTGCTGCACTCCGCGAACGACGAAGGCGCGCAGGTTTCACCGCCCATGGGCAGGTACTTTGACTCCCATTCCCAGTACCTCCTGTAATTTCGATTTCCCCCGAAGGTTCCCCTGTCATCTTGGTCGGCGAGAAAGCAGTCGTTGTGGAATCCAACCCTCGACAAGTCTGATTGATTATAAGCGGTTGTTGCTGATACCGTGTCGGTATAGCTTATGCCGAACGCGTGCAGCTTTGCTGCGGGGTATCTAACCAGCACCGTCCTCTCCTTGGGAAGCGCGTCAAGGAGGGCGTCAAGAACCATCCGGCGAGGCCCGTATTCATCTTCCGAAGGCCGGAAATTATAATGATCCGTGTAGTACCACTCCCCCCACACGCCGATAAAACCAGCTTCCAGTACGGCAATAACATCGGCATACTCTTGAAAAACAGGTTTTAATTGTGCAATGTGTCCATGCAGTATGTCTTCCGGGGCATCCCAAGGCAAGTCGTCTTGGCTATTGGTGTATCGGAATCGCACGATTGCCTTGCATCCAGCCTCCCTTAAAGCCTCCATGTTGGTGATAATCCGGTTCATGTAATCTTGGGGGATTGCTTTATCCCTGTAATCAGGCATCGTGTACGCTGTATACACGAGGGTAATTCCCTCGCTCCTTAATCCTTCAAGGAAGGAGGTGGAAAGGACATTGCTGTTGCGTGAACTGGTTTCATGAAACCGGTAGAATCCCCTTTCCGGATTTGGAAAGTTATCCCTTGATTCAATATACTCTACCTTATCCGTGGTTAATTCGTCATCTGTATCATTTTCATCAGGATCGAGGGTCTCACTGCAACTGAATAAAAATAGCGTGATAAATAAAATGAATAAAAAATCTAACTTCATATCTCTGTGTTTTAAGTGGAAAGCCCGCTCTTCGCGAAAATATTGGCCACCTTGCCTGGCCGAGTGCTGAAAGGTGGCCAATCATTTCAGTTATAAATTATTTTAATCGAACCAGTAAGCCATCGTTCTTGTCACCGGCATTTGTCACGGTGGGTAATCCCCCGGAGGTAGTCCATGCATCCCCTTCAACACCCGAGTGCCCAATCATAATCCGGATCTCATCGCCTAAGCCGGGAATTAACTGACGGAGAATTCGTGCTTCAAATTCATGGATGCTCCCAGAAACTTCTTTCATCGCGGAAACTTCCATCAATCCCATTCCTGTTTCAACAACGTTCGGTGTGAGCCACCCCCATGCACCCCCCATATCCTCATTATAGGCTGCAAGCCTCATATCGTAGTTGGCACTGTAGAAGCCTTGCATCAAGTAATTGCCGGCAGTGCTATTCCACATCCAGCTGTTATACCCTGTCTCGGTATCCCCGTCCACATTCAGGTAAATATCCATCGCGTTGGCATGCAATACATCCATTTTCATGTACATGTATATGTAGCTTGCATCGGCAATAAGCTTCACCTCCTTCAGGCGGTGAAGATCGCTTTTGCTTTCATCGAGTACCGCGATAGCAAGGTGTTCTTCCGCGATATCATTCCAGTCATCGAACTCCCCGTCCAGCGTTATGCTGAAGGTAGGTAGCGGATCGCCTCCATCCCCGTTTTCATCTTCTATCTCCACCGTGACCGACCTCTTTGCCGTATTCGTGTCATTCGCGCTATTTGTTGCAAACAGCTCTACTTGATACGTGCCTTCCGCGGCATACGTGTGCGTTGGACTTGCTTCCGTTGAGCTGTTGCCATCACCAAATGCCCAGATATAGGAAGTCGCGTTGGTTGACGTGTTGTTGAACTTGACTGTTAACTCGTTGATCTCTACCTCGAAACTAGCGCTTGGTGGAGTGGAAGGAGTTTTCTCGTCCTCGCCACAAGAAATTAAACCAAGCCCTAACAGGGAGAATAAGAATAAAAAGCTCGTTTTTTGAATGTTCATAATCGTAAATTATTGTTGTTATTAAATTAAAAGGATATTGTGCTTAATTAATCTTCTGCTTGGTAGCCCAGCATTGTCATGTTCTCTGCTAAACCGGGGTATAGTTTAAGCGCGTTCTTATAGTAAATCTTCTCGAGGGTTTCCTTCGGTAGACTCAAGCCTTGGACAGGATTCATTCCAAAAAAACCACCCTCTACCATTTCGTCCGTTTCAAGAATTCTAAACGTACGCGAGAACCGCTCGATATAACCGGGTATATCTTCCTTCCTTCGAATGCTGCTGATATCGGTTCCATATAAGACACGGTCCGAGTACTCGATCAGGAAATCGCGTAAATTAGCGTGATCCACAAGGTAGAAATACTGGAATGTAGCGGCTAAATCGACGTAGAAGTTGGGATAGGAGGATAGCAGGTACCTTAAATAATCGATTTGGGCGTCTTGGCAGATCAGCCATGAGCAATGAGCCACAATAAGTACCAGATCAGGATGTCGCTGCAATACCCTCTCTACCGAAACAACTTGCCTCCAGTATTCCACCGGGTCGGCGGCCCACTTACCTCTATCGCCAAAAGGCCCGTTGGGGTCTGCTATATGGATGGAGGCACCGGGCAATCCTGCTTTCTCCATGGCTGCCAATACCGGTTCATGAGCGGGATCGTCAAAATACTTAATGCCCTCCTCGCCTTCATTCAGTACCCTTGAATAGGGACCATGCCATATCTTGTAGCCTACATACCCTCTTTCCAAACTTGAAAAGATGTCTTCGGGTGTATGTGTTAACCCCCTGTTAGGTTGATAATCATTGATGCTTGTCATGATTCTTCCCTCGCTGACCTCGAATATGGTGTCAATTGCTTGTTCACCATTCAGGTTTATCAGCATGGCGAGATCGACCTTATTATTAGTCAACATGGTTTCACGTAACACGAGGTAATTCTTTATTCCCTCGTAATTATTATCTGTATGCGTGTGCACATCTATTCTTGGAATACCAGGATATTGAGTCACAAACTGGGCGTGCCCTGTTGCTGTAAGCAAAGCCAGACAGGCAAGTATTAAGAGATTTTTCATATGATTAAACTGTTATTTTAAATATATTTTATTGGTGTTGAAGTGGTTACTGGACAGTTGTAGCGCCAATCAAATTTGCCCCTAAATTGGCGTCCCAGCCATTCCCTTTATTCGCGAACCGTATAGAGCGTTTGTTGAGGCTCTGTTCTTTCGGGTCGTTGATCCTTAAATAAATGTCATACTCCCCACTTGGGACGGTACCAAAATCGCTCATGGCGATCGTGAAACTCACGTCATGCCACGCTGCGATATTGTCGGGCCTGCCATTTCCACCCTCGTCGGGTCGCCAGTCTCTCGCGTCGAGATCTGTGAGCAACGTGTACGAGTCTATACGGTCTTTCGCCTTCAGAATGACCGACACATTTTTCTTGTTTACAATAAGCCCAAAGCCCACGTTTTGGATCTTGCCTTCGAACCTGAGGTTGCCCTCCTGTTTTACCGATTCGTTGACTTTTGCTTCACGCAATACCAGTCGATACCCCAATCGGTCGCGCATGAATTCCATCCCGTTTTTCCCGTCATACACCGGGTCGAAGATTGCTGTCCGGGTTACACCATCGTGCGGTGGGGTAAAGGGTGCGGTAATTGTCGCCTCCCTGTAAACAAAATCATCCCAAAGGCTATAAGCAGCCGAGCTATAGCCGGTGTTCAGATGGGTCGTTCGCGCATAAGCTGCTTCATACGGCACGTTCGGGAACCTGGGGTAGAGTTGGTAAAAGTTACCGGGTTCATTCCCGGACCTCACTGTCTCACCCCCGTAGAAGTTGTTTTGGCTCCTTATCCATGTTAGGGCGGCGTTACGCTCGTAATCTCCCCCGACTAATCCGCTCCCTTCAGATAGCGACCCGCCATCCGTGTACTCGTCTCCACCTCGTGAATAACTGTCGTTAAACATGCCGAAGCGTTGAGCGGGAGTGCCACGTTCCGGGGGCGGCATTAGATTCGTGAAACTATACCTGGTGCCGTACTCCACGTTGTGCCACGCCATGACCCCGCCGGCATGTACCAGGATTGAGCGAGAAGCCGGAACATACTCCAACAGCGTTTTCAGTAGCCAATGATAACCCTCCGCGGTGTTGGCGTAGGACGATGAATGCATTTCGCCCCATGGACCAAAAAAGCCCCCCTTGACGCACATGATCACATCTTCGAATTCGTTGAAAATATCCCCGAGCTGCCATAGATGATACTGCACCCAGTTTTTATCTTCATGACCGGGGATACCACACGCGTCAGATTCTTCAACACTCCCTCCGTCCCTTCCACCTGATTCGTACCAGGCACGGCCGTGCGGTGCCCCAGGCTCGCAATCATGAATGAACTGGTTATATCCTCCGCGATTGTTGTACGTGTAGCCTCGCCCGTCGTAGCTAAACTTCACGATGGCAACCGCCTCGCTTTCCCTTACTTGTTGGAGTGCCGACCGAACGTAATCGAGCGCGGCAGGTGTTAGAGGTTGAGTTACCCCATACGCTGGTTGAGTGCCGCCCCAAGGACCCACCGGCATCCCGGTAAGGGGGGCATTTGATGAAAAGTTCCTGAGGTCGTACTCCATGTAGACCACCCGGGCGTCCACGGGAACCGAGGTGCCTGCAATAACAGCCGATAAGTCAGGTATACTGGGCGCCGGTTCACTGCCGACCGGAACCACGTATGATTGGGGCCTGTAAAATCCCCTGTCCGGGTTTGGAATATCAATAGGATCTTCGGTGTAGTCAAGAGGCTGCAACGCGAGGGGAGCCTGACAACTCATGGCAGAGATTGCCAAACATAGCATGAGCAGATGGATCGTATTAATCATAGGGATACTGTTTACGATGTTGGAAAAAAGTGAGAAATAATAGGATACTCACTTGCTATTTTACGCTTCTCACTTTTTTCCACATACTATTTGTCCGGTTAGCGCTGGTTGGGCAACACACCCGGGTTAATAAGCATTTCATCCCCGGAAATCTGGTGAGGAATTCGTGCATCACTCGGCTGGATAACCTCCCATGGATGCGTGCCGCCGTAACGACGATCCATTGGCTTATTATTCCGGTAAAGGTCTTTCCAGCGGAAGCCCTCGTACGCGAGCTCCAGGCGACGCTCGTCGAGCACCACGTCTAAGATGTTAGAATATCCGCGTGGGGCCATATTGCTGCTGGTCATCAGTTGATCGCCTGAAAGTCCTGCGCGGCTACGAATAGTATTTACATCGGCCAGGGCAGCACTGGTGTTGTTCAACTTGGCGTACGCTTCCGCGCGATTCAATATGACCTCGCCCCAGCGAATCATCGGGTAGGAGCAGAGCATTGGGTTCCCATCCTGGTAGGATAGTTTTTTGTTAAATATTTTGCGATAACTCATCCGGTTATTAGTGGCCTCGTTGACGGTTACATACACCTTCTGTCCTCCATACATGAAGAAATATTTAGGGTAGGTGTTTACAATCTCTTCTTGGATATAAATTTTCGTGTTCGTGTTCGAGAAATAATCGTCATCTACCGGGTCACTCATGTTCGGGTCGTCGCTGAAAATTATAAACTTGCCTCCCGCGTCTTCATCCAGGTAACGATACTGTAACCCGTGGTACCAACTGGCAGGGTTGGGAATTGGCCAGTTGGCCATCCACTTAGGAGCTTCTCCTTTGTATAATATACTCGAGGGGAGGTCTTGATAGAGGTGGAAATCTTTCCAGCGGATATCATCCTCGGCATAACGGGTGAAGAGCTCGAACATGGGGTCAGAGGGATAAATCTCTCCCCAGCCGGTGCCGCTCGCGGGATCGGTTAAATACATGGATGCAACAGAACTCGTTCCGGCGGTCTCGCTCGCGAGATACCCTATGCACCAAAGTGTTTCTTCCGCGGTCTGGGTTCTGGTAAAATAGGTCGCGAGGTTTGAATCCAGTACATCCGCGGCACTTCTTCCGTTTAGCATGTCACCCACGAGGTCCACCACCTCCTGATTCCTACCCATGTTAAGATATAGCCTCGACAAAAGCCCTTGGGCAGATCCTTTCCAAGCAAAGCTCGCGTTGGTTGAACGACGGTAGCCATCCATGAGCTGTATCGCTTTTTCAAGATCTCGTTCAATTTGCGCGTATACCTCACCAATGGTGCTCCTGGAGATATCTTCGGCGCTTTGCGTTTCCTCGGTGCGAAGTACAACCGCGAGGTTGTTCTCGCCATGTGAATAGGGGCGGGCATAGATATCACAGAGGTTTAAATATAACAAGGCACGCAGGAAATAATTCTCACCAAGTATATGGTCGTTATATTGTGATTGCCCTTCGGTGGCAACACCAATATTCGTGTTCACGATGTTCAGGATAGAGTACGAAGCGTACCAAAAGTAGCGGACAGTTTCTTCAGTTTCAGAGTCAGTGTACTCGTAAGACTTCATGAAAGGGTCTGAAGTAACACCGGCAATAAAAATATTGTCGCCCCGGAACTCGTTCATCTGGTACCAGTTTCTTGCGTACACGCTTCTACTGGATGATCCCCCCGGCAGGCCTGCCCGGTTTTGGCGGAACCACCGGTAAGCCCCGATGGTGGCTAATTCAATGCCCGCGGGATCTGCCGCGAGTTGAGCCGAAGTCATCGTGTCTTTTGGAATCAAGTCCATATCTACGCAGGAGTTCAAGGAAAAGGCTGAAATCGCTGCAATGATTATCAATACTATTTTATTCATAATTTAAATCGTTTTTTGTATTAAAATTTCAGTTCAACGCCGATTGACAGGGTGCGGTTAACCGGATATATCCAGTTTACACTACCCGCGACACTGTTGATACCGCTTGAACTAAGGTTAGTCTCCGGGTCAGCCCCCGAAAATTTGCTATAAGTAAACAGGTTATCACCGGATAAAAATACCCGGGCACTCTTTACACCGATATCGCCTAACATGTTGCCCGAGAAAGTATACCCAACATTGACGTTGCGCAGGCGGATGAAGCTGCCATCCTCGAGAAAACGTGAAGAGGCACTCGCGCTCTGTTTATTGCCACCGTACACGGGACGTGGATGGGTAGCGATGTCCCCTGGTTTTTGCCAGCGGCTCCAGCCCAAACCATTGTCTATCGACATCTGGTTGTATTGTGCTTGACGGCCGTCATTATCCATGGAGCTACGTGCCCCGTTGTAGATGGTGCTTCCATAGAGGAAGTAGATGTTAGCACCGAGCGAGAAGCCTTTATAAGAGACCGAGTTCTGAAGACCTCCGGTAAACTTGGGGTTAGGCGATGATCCCAGCCAGTCTATCTTGGCACTCGCGAAATCATTCGTCACTCCACCGTCTTCTGCTGTCCAAAGTGGATCTCCGCTTTCCGGGTCAACCCCGCGCCATTCTTGCATGTACCAGCCATAAAGCTCTTTGCCTTCTTCCATGCGTTGACGCGCGTCATCTGCTGAACCCACCATGATGGGAGCTCCCGGCTCACCGGGTACGTCACTGGGTAGTTTCTCTACCGTGTTTTTGTTGAACCCGATATTGAATGAAGTGGTCCATCTCCAGTCATTGGTGTTGATGTTGATCGTGTTAAATTCAAATTCAACCCCTTTGTTGCTAACTTCTCCAACGTTCCGCGTGTAACTGTAGAATCCCGTGCTGGGTGCTACAGGAGCCGCGAAGAGGAGGTCCGTGTTTAAATTTTTATATATATCAATGGTTGCGTCAAGCCAGTTGTAAAGCCTGAATTCTATCCCGGCAGATGCCATGAGGGCAGATTCCCAGCCCAAGTTGGGATTGGCAAGGCGCGTGGGTTGGGCACCCGGTATACCCAAGTAGGTTACACCCGAAAACGAGTAAGCATCCAGGTATGCAAAGTTTCCTATATTGGAATTACCGGTTAACCCGTAGCTTCCGCGCAGTTTCAGGAATGTTAAGACGGCATTGCCTTTCAGGAATTCCTCGCTTGATACCAGCCAGCCAGCACTTACGGCGGGGAAGTAGCCTACGCGGTTGTTAGGAGCAAAGCGACTGCTCGCGTCGGCACGGTACGAAAACGAAGCCAAGTACTTATCATCATACGAGTAGTTGAGTTGGCCGAACGCGGACCACCCCGCGCTTGGAGTAGCGTAACCCCCGGTTGCACGCATGGTCTCGGCTGATCCTGCCGAAACGATTTCAATCCCCACGGGTTGTTGTTCGGCATATGCCCCGAAGCTATAGCTGCCCGGCGATTCACCGAACTCGTATCCCAAAATACCACCTACATGGTGTGCGCCAAAACTATGGTTGGCACGTAGCAGCGTGGTATTGCCATAGCCCCCGAGCGGGTAACTCGAAGAGTCTTCAACCCGGCTCCCTTGTTGAATTCCATTGTGTGATTGGCTGGCATCGCGCGAATCGTAAAATACCTTAGACCAGCTTTGCGACCTGCCTAGCCGGAGGGTGTTATTTGCTGACAACCAGGGCAAGATTTGCCAATTAAATACAAGGTCTAAATTCATGCCGGTGCCACCGCTCCTGTTGTAGTTGTACTCGTAGCCGTGCCAGGGGTTTTGCCGGTTTGCATAAAACCAAGTCATTTCGGATGCAGGAATGGCCGCGATATTGACGGGATTGCCATCCTCGTCGAAAGGATTGTCCCACGGGATACCGCGGTAAGCCATTTCGCTAAAGGTATATGACCACAGGTTCTCACTCTTATTCTCACGCATGTTCATCCGAACACTCATGTCGAAAGTAGGAGCTAGTTGCAAGTTAAAATTCATGCGGATATTATTACGCTTGTAATGGGTACCCGGCATGGTACCTTTCTGGTTGAAGTGATTCGCGCTGATCATATAGGAGGAGTTATGGGTCCCGCCCCTGACGGAGGCGTGGTACTCTTGGGCGTTTCCGCTTTTGAACGTGTTATTGAGCCAGTCGTAGTTCCGTTCACGGAGAGTCTGTGGGTAGTTTGATTCAAAATTAGGTATTCCCCACGACGACCATAAGTCATATAGTTCCGCCCCGTCCATGGGACTAAACCGGCCAAAAAGCGCGTTGGTCGTGGCAACATTGGCCCTGACTGTAACCTCGGGAGCCAAGTTCCGACGCCCTTGCTTGGTAGTTATCACGATGACGCCATTGGCTCCATCAGCCCCGTAAATAGCTGTTGAACCCACGTCTTTCAAAACCGTAACGGTTTCCACGTCGTTCGGATCGTACGTGCCTCCCGGAATCCCGTCCACGACAATTAAAGGGCTTTGTCCGGCAGTAATAGTGCCCACACCTCGAATACGCATTTGTGCAGATGATCCCGGTGCTCCACTGCTATTGGTAATCATCAGCCCCGCTACCTTGCCCTGGAGCATAGACCCGAGGTCATGGGTCACGTTATCCGTGATCTGCTCGCTTTCAAGCGTGACCACGGAGCTCGTCAATTGACTTCTGCGTACAGTAGAATAACCGATAACCACGAGCTCGTCAATAAGCCGGGTCTCCTCCGTCAGGGCAATATTGATGGAAGCGCGGTTATTGACCGCCTCTTCTACCGTTTCAAAACCGATATAAGAAAATACCAAGGTTGCATCCCCGGGAACATTCGATAGCGAATAGTAACCATCAATATCGGTTACTGCACCGGTAGTGGCTTCTTTCAAAGAGATAGCTACCCCGGGCAAGGGATCGCCTTGGGTGTCCACCACCCTTCCAGTCACGGTGCGTTGCTGGTTTATTTCATGGATGGTGTCAACCGCTGCGACACTCGTGAATACAGGTGTAAACAATAGCAGGAAGATCGTGCTTATTGCCTGTAATACATGCTTCTGTAAAGCTTTTTTAATCATACAGTCATTCATAGTAAATCCTCATTTAGTTGATGAATCATTTTCTTACATTAAAAATAAAATTTGTTAATAGATATTGCCTGTTTTATATTTTCCCTGTGAAACAGATGGAACTATTTAGTTAAGCAAGAGCAGAAACAAAGCTTGCTTTGGATATGCCGAGCGCAGAATTGAAAATCGAGGAGCGAAGGCGACTCAAATAGTCTAATTTTAATGAACTGTTTGCGTACAAGTAGAATATATAACGCGCGTTAAGCGTGTGTATCTTTAATATACTTCAATCAGGTAATTCGTTTTAAAGGAGGGGGTTATGACGGGATCAGCACCGTTAATGACGTGTGCTCTTTTTTCTTCCGTGGTGTATTCCACGACGGTATACTCCCTGTTTCTCTCTAGTCCTTTTAGCTCGATTTTACCTTCCCATTCATCGGCATAGAACGCGTAATACATCTTGCCGTCTTTTTCAATTACATGTGTTTCGGGTTTGGAGAACCCGATATCATACAGCCCTCCAAGGTATGTGCCGGTAGAAAGCATTTTTTCGTCGTAGAGTGAGAACCATTTCTTCCATACTTCCTCTTTTTCGGGCGTTAACAGGTAGTCTCCCTTCACGTTGGGGTTGTTTTTGGGGTAGGTGAATTTTGTACCTAGTACGGCTCCTATTCCAAAAGAGCTCGCGAAGTCATTGCCATTGTCACTTAGTTCAACATGATCGCCAAAATAAGCCGTCTTGGGAATCAACGCCCGGTACACGTGCCCCTTGCTTCTTATTTGCCAGCTGCTTAGAGGGTCGGATGAAACTACTTGATTGGTATACGGCATGTTATAAAATGACATGCATGTACCGCACGGGCAGTTCTGGATAACCGCGTCGGGCTTGATATTCAATGCTTCCTCGTAGATCAACTTGAAGTAGTTGGGTAACTCCCTTACGGACAGCTCGGGATCGTGTGGGTGGTTAGCTTCGCTGTAATCAGGGTGCACGGCGTTGAGGTGTTGCCCGTCGAGCTTTAACCCGTCGAAATCATACTCCGCTATAAATCGATGTACGAGTTCTTTGGTTTGATCGATCGTGCCTTTAGCCACGGGAGACATGTAGTAGCTATTCCACCAGCTTATCCTGTATGGGTTGCCTTCTTTCGAGAGCATGAGAACCCCGGGGTTCTCCTCCAGTATTCTCGTGCCTGGATCTGCTGCAAGGGGCGCCCACCAAAGTTGGACCTTTAACCCGTGTTCCTTCATTTTGCTAACCAGGTCTATCATCTCTTGGTCTCCACCGGGAAAACGCGTGGGATCTAAATCCCAATCGCCTTCGGCTATCTGGTACCCGTCATCTACGGTAGCCCATTTTATGCCCAGTTCGGCTACTTTTGGCAACGTCCCTAATACCTCTTCAAAGGTGGCCGTGCGCTCGTAACCCCAAGAGCACCACATCGACTCGAATGCTGCCGGCTCCGATTCCGGCATGACCATTCCTGATCGCTGCATGAATTCTGAATATTGGCGTAACGGGTTAAAACAGTCCCCCTCGTACAGCTGCACGAAACTCAAGAGAGAAGAGATGGTGTCGCCGGGCATGAGTGTTCTTATGTCATCGTACACGATCTCCATGGCGATGGTCGCGTTATCAGCGTCGTTTTTTTTCTCCACGGGTAACGAAACAAGTTCGGGATGCAAGGAAACATGCCCAATTGCCACGCCTATGTCTGGACGCCACAAGCAGGTGACGGGAATCCCCCCACCGTAGTCCGAATTATTCATTCCCATGTAGTTGCGCTGGTAAAACTGCCCATCAACCGGCAATATCCAGTCTCTCCTTCTTGAAGTTGATTCCCCTTGAAATGACCAAAAAACCGGACTGTCGGATCCTCCCATTATCTCGTAGCGGTTGTTTTTTAGTGCTTTTACAGATAGCGTCTCACCTGTATTGTTGATAAAGGAAGTTCTCGTTAACAGCATGTTCGGGAAATCGTGGTATTTAGTAACCGTCACTACCTTGGTTAATGCCCCGGTATTTAATGCCGTATCGCCGGAAAAGCTGTACGTTTCTCCCTTGCCAATCGAATCCGAGATTCGCTTTTTCTCTTGCTTGTTCAAAGAGAACAGGTCGTACTCGATTCCATCCGCCGTGATCAAAAGATCTGAACTGTTGAAATCCGTCAATTGGTCCGAGGATAAGGCCCAATGGAGCCGTGTTTGCATATCTTGGTTGATCTCGAAGATTAAATACTCACTAGAGATGGTATTTGATTTCTCGCAAGCCAACAGGGCAAAACACACTAACAGAAAAAAAGTATTTTTTTTAAAATTGTTCATAGGATACCCAGTATTAAATAAAAAATGTTTTAGTGATGAAATTCATGCTAATTCTCTCGAATATTTCTCTCGAATAGATTCCTAAATAGTGATGATCCTGTACTTGTGGATCAATAAATCCACTACCGGCTCGCGGGCGTGGGGGAACACCACGCGCAAATCTATTTCATCGCTGTCCTGTAGTACCTTTTTTAATGCCCTCATGAAGGTGTCCTTGATTTCGGTGGCAAGGTTTATTTTAGTGATGCCACTGCTAACGGCTTCTTGCAACATCTTATCAGGGATGCCCGAGCTGCCATGCAAAACCAAGATGGTTTCTATCGCGCCATGTATTTCTCGTAATCGCTCGATATTCAAATGCGGCTCCGAGGTGTAAAAGCCATGAGCGGAGCCGATCGCGATGGCTAATGCATCCACACCTGTTTGCTTGACAAATTCTGAGGCTTCTTCCACGGTCGTGTACTCGTGGCTGTGAACCTGTCCCAATTTGGCTATGTACCCCAGTTCCGCTTCCACGTTTGCATCGTGTTTTTTTGACTCCGTGACTACTTGTTTCGTGAGGGCGACATTTTCAGCAAATGGTTTGTTGCTGGCATCGATCATCACGGAGTCGAACCCTTCTTCCAGGCATTTCTTTACCAGTTCAAATGAATCCCCGTGATCTAGGTGAAGCCATCCCTCCACCTCGTATGTCTCCAAGGATTGACGTGCCAATTTTACCGCCTCTTTCAACCCGATATAATCGATCGAGCTCTTTGTCAGTTGCAGTATCACTGGAACCTGACAACGAGAGGCGGCCATTAGAATGCTTTGCAATGTTTCTAAATTGTAGAAGTTGGTTGCAAGAATCCCTTTGCCTTTTTGTTGATACTCCTTTAGCTTGTCTTGTAGCCTCATGGATCAAATGTTTAGGGGTTGATTGAATTTCTCTCGCGCGGTTTCCTTGATGGCTTCCTTCGAGGTAAATGCTCCTGTTCCCCCAGCGGCAGTTGTATTGATCGCGCCGGTTAGGTTGCCCACTCGCTGGGCCTCCGAGGAGGGAGCGCCCTGTACGAAAGCGTGAATGAAACCCGCGTTAAAGCTATCGCCTGCGCCGATAGCATCCACCACGTTCTTGTTTAGAAATGCTTCTAAATAGATTTTCTCTTTATCCTTTTGCAGTAGTATGGATCCTTTTTTTCCACACTTCACCACACAGGTGTTAACGAAGTCCTTTATTTTATCGATGGCCTCATCTACCTCTTGACTTCGGGTAATAAACTTTAATTCCGTTTCGTTTGGCAGGAACACGTTGATGTACGGGAGTAGTTTCTGGTAATCAAAATCCCATTTTTCGGCTGGATCCCATTGCGTGTCCAACGAGGTGGTTACATTATTTTCGCGTGCAAATTTCAGGATGTCCAATAGGTCTTTTTTTAATCCGGATTGCATGAAAACCGATGAAAGGTGTACGTGTTTGGTCTGCTGGAATACTTGCTTGTTTATATCCTTGAATTCCATGACATCCATCGCTCCTTGGTACGTTATATTTGCCCTATCTTCCCCGTAGTTCAGGCAGATGGTCGCACCGGAGGCATGCTCGTTTGTTTTGATGAGCATGGAGGTGTCTACTCCTTTACGAGAGAGCGCGGACTCGATTAACTCCCCGAAAATATCGTTCCCGATCATGCCCACGAAGCCCGTCTTGGAACCCAATGAAGCAATGTTTGCCGCGAAAATAGCAGTGGAACTTCCCAGCGTTAGATCCATGTTTTTAGCAAACTTTTCTTTTCCAATCTCCGGCTCTCCGTCGATATTGTTCAGGATTACATCCACGTTAAGCTCTCCGATGGCTAAGACATCAAATTTTCTCATTACAATTGATTGTTAAAAATTAGTAGATTGATTTGGTATGATCACCTTAGGTGAAATGGGACCCGCGTTGGCAGCGTTATAGTCCCTTACCAAATTTAGCAACTTTTTTGATATGGCTGGTCTTTTTTTACTGTTTTAGCCATTGTATTCATAGATGCTAACCCCTTGCACTACTCTCGAGATCTTACCATCGTTGGATGGAGTGTCTGGATTTAATCCTAGATCAAGTGATTTGTAAAACCCTATTAGTTGCCCCACGATCACGTACACGATAAAATCGAAGGGGGAACCTTCATTGTTCCTGATGATTACCTCAGGTTGAAACGTCACGTTTTTTATATCGATCTTACTTGGGCCAACATAAATTTGCCCCACGGGAGCTATTTGTTGATTTATCTCTTTCACCAAATCCTCTTCATATCGTTTCACGTAATTATCTTCAGAAAATAGATAGATGAGGAGCGTGTTATCATTCAGGATTGCTTTTGGCCCGTGCCTAAACCCTAAAAATGAATCAAACGTACAGGACACCCTGCCGTCTGTAAGTTCCATTAGCTTCAAGGAGCACTCGTGCGCGATTCCTTTAAGCGCTCCCGAACCTAAGAATACTGCCCTTTCAAAATTTAACTTGGATAGCTCGCTTAACTGTCGCGGGTACTGATCAAGTATGTTTCGTGCATTTTTAATCAAGTTTTCTATGTTAGTACGTTGTTCCTCGATATTATTGATGTCAAAAAGGAGAGTGGCAGCCAGAAGCATTGAAGTGAAGCTGCTTGTCATCGCGAGGCCCTTGTCATTCGTCTCGGGAGGGAGATTGATCAATAGAACATTTTCTCGTGAGGCCCTTTTTCCCAACTCGCCGTTGAAATTGCATGTTATCACGATATGAGCGATGTTCGTGCCCAGTAGTTCATTCGCTAAATCAACAGCGGCTATGCTCTCGGGGCTATTTCCCGATCGTGCAAAGGATACAAGCAGGTATTTCTTATCGTTGTTGAAGATTGCGCTTGGATGGGTTGTTATATCGGTGGTTGGAATGGATCGAGTATTAAAAACTTTTTTTCGCGGTAATACAAATGAGAGTATATCTCCAATAAATGATGAGGTCCCGGCTCCCGTGAATACGCACTCCACGTTATCGTTATAATAGCGGGAAATAAAAGATGATATCCTTTCCTTGTTTTCAATCAAGTACCGGTATGTTTTATCCCACATCACGGGTTGCTGGAATATTTCTTTATACGTTGAAAAAGTAGAATTTATTGACATATTTATTGATTTAGAATGATATTCGCCGTAAAAGTATCGAGTAAATGTCGAACGAAACAAATGATATATGTGTTATAAAACATAAAATGAGACGCCTTGTATATATTCTATTGATTAGTAGCTTTTTGTGCAATTCAGGGTTTCGGGAAAATATATTTCGAAGTATTACGAAATGAGTTAAATCTTTCGATCTGTTTTGATCTCATAAGAATCTCGGCTTGCTATTTCTTCTTGATTTGCCTGTTTAACCGCTTATTATGGGTCTATAGAGTGAGAATTTATCGCAAAACAGCTTGAAATGACAGATAAAAATGGAGTTCCCCTGAGAACAATGTGAGTGATTTCGTTTTCTGCAGTATAAAGTTTCGATAATGGTTGAAATCTTTCTAAATAGGTTTGGATTGCTTTCGTTTCAAATAAAGTTTGTATCTTTGTATATTTATGATTAGGTTATGGCGAATTACTATTCAACACGCGAAAGAAGAGCTGATATACTCCAAATGCTCAACCAGAAAGAGCGAGTCATGATTTCTGAATTCTGTGAGAAATATGGCTTGTCCGAGGTGACAATTAGGAAAGATCTCGAGATTTTAAAAAATCGAAACCTCCTTCTAAGAATCAGGGGAGGGGCTATACGAATACCTTCGATGGTGGATGATCTGAATGACCCTAAGGTCGGTCACAAGAAGCTGTTTCACTTCAAGCAAAAGAAGGCAATAGGAAGATATGCCGCCACCTTGATAAATGAAAACGAGACGATTATTTTAGACTCGGGAACCACCACGATGCAGATTGCAAAAAATCTGCACGAATTTCAGAGTTTGACGATTGTTACGAATTCGATTGATATCGCGCTCGAGGTTTCGAAATACAACCGCTTTAATGTAATCTTGCTCGGTGGTCATTTAAGGAGCGTTTCGTTGTCTACTGTTGGACCATTAGCTGAATCCGTGTTAAAAGTCTGTTACTGTGATAAATTATTCCTAGGGGTGGACAGTTTTAGCTTAGAAAAAGGCATTTCAACTCCCAACTTTGAAGAGGCGAATATCAATCAGACCATGATATCGATGGCAAAAGAATGTATCGCCGTCTTTGATTCTTCAAAGTTCAACAAAAGAAGCTTCGCTTTTATAGCAAATTTACAGGATATTGATGCGATCGTGACCGATGATGACGTGCCCATGGAAGAGTTAAATGAATTAAAGAAGAATCATATTAAAACGCATATCGTTGCATACGACTAAATCTATAAATACAAAACCGCTTGATCGTACGATGACGGTCAAGCGGCTTAATCTTAAATACATGAATAGATTATAGCCTCGCCTTGATGGCCTTCGTGGCTTCTTCATAGCCCGGTTTCTCCAGTAGGGCGAACATGTTGCTCTTGTACGCCTCCACGCCCGGTTGGTTAAAAGGGTTGACACCTAATAGGTAGCCACTGATGCCGCATGCCTTTTCGAAGAAGTAGATAAGCTGACCCAAGTACTTTTCGTTTAACTCGGGAAGCTCGATCAATAGGTTGGGGACGCCCCCATCCACGTGGGCCACACGGGTACCCAGTTCTGCCATCTTGTTCACTTCGTCCACTCGTCTCCCTTCCAGGTAGTTCAGCCCGTCGAGGTCTCTCTCGTCCCGCGGGATCAATACCTTCTCGTTGGGTTTCTTGATGGAGATGACTGTCTCGAAGATGGAGCGCTCCCCCTCTTGAATCCATTGCCCCATCGAGTGGAGATC